>Ga0075458_10000018_pt1 | contig 41783 bp, 61 predicted proteins | sample DEB3_08_DNA_FD_77576 | JGI IMG/M metagenome (GOLD analysis project Ga0075458, IMG submission 77576) | Aqueous microbial communities from the Delaware River and Bay under freshwater to marine salinity gradient to study organic matter... | ecosystem: Environmental > Aquatic > Marine > Coastal ... | reverse complement strand
AGCCCAACGAACTTGCATCACCTGACCCGCGTCTTTTGCGGGTTCAGGTGGATGCGTAGTTATATGGCGTAGCAACCAAGCGGAGAGAAAAATATGGCATCGCAAATCCATGAGCAACTATTAGATGATCCATTAACGCAGATGGTAAGCGATTTTGATATGCACGATGGGAAATTTGTTCACGTTGCCGAATCGAACGAATGGGTGACGGAACAAGTTACTCAAAAAGCTGCTTTAATTACATTTCTGAATGATGGTTTAGGTAATCGGTCTGAATGGATACCCAAAAGTGTTATCGGGTTTTCTCCGAGTGGGGATTTGTATTTAAAGGAATGGTTTTGGTCAAAAAATCGGCCTTAGCCATATAACGGCTTTGATAACGCGCGGCGGGATTTTACCTACCACGGCAGAATGGGTAGATAAGATGAATATGCCGACCAATTTTCTGAGGCTACCCAATCCCGCCGTCGCGTTGATTAAATTGTTATATTTTGGAGCGACATTGAGGAGAAAGAAATGGAAACAATGTGGGCAATAATAGGAGTACACGGGCTTTATATTGGCACTTGGTTGACTCGCCGGGATGCAATTACGGAACACGTAAGGATGAAATTTGGGGCGGGATTTTTTATTGATATGAAGAGACGTGACAAGTTATGGAAGCGATGCAAAAGACAAGGCGATAGAGTAGTAAAAGTTGAAATAAGGGTAACAAACTAAGCGGAGAAATATAACGACCAGGCATCACCCGTGCCGCCGCTTTTGCGGCATCGGGTGCATGTGGAGTTAGAACAGCGTGGCACGGAGTTAATATTATGGAAAGATTTGTAGCTTTTAGCGGTGGAGTTGACAGCACAGCACTTGCCTTAATTTGCCCGGATGCACAACTTGTGTTTACTGACACGGGTTGGGAATTCCCGGAACTTTACGCGCACATAAACAAATTTGAGAAAATGACGGGGCGCAATGTGATAAGGCTTAAATCAAAACATGGCAGTTTACCCGATTATATCAAAAAACAAAATTATTTTCCGGGGCATGGATCAAGATACTGCACCCGTCTTTTCAAGATTGAGCCCTATAATGAATTTATTAAAAATCATCTGCCGGCTGAATTGCTAATTGGTTTAAGAGCAGACGAACCGGAACGAATTGGGAATATAACAAATTTGGAAGGGTTAAAAATTCGCTATCCATTACGCGAAAAAGGATTAGACCGGGTTGATTGTTTGAAGATTTGCGCCGACACTGGATTACTGCCCCGCTTTCCGCTTTACATGGCGCGTGGCGGCTGTATCGGATGCTTTTACAAACGCAAGGCGGAAGTATCCGCGATTGTTAATCTTCTCCCGGAAGTGGCGGAAGGCTTGAAGGAACTTGAAAAAGAAGTTCAAGACCAGCGTGGAAAATTTGCTTTAATGTTCCCGAATGCGGGTAAATCAATCCAAGCTATTCAGGCGCAAGGTGAATTGTTTAGCGCCAACGAAGTTTATCAATCCGCAATGAAAAATGACGATGTAGGTTTAGAGTGCGGATTGTTTTGCAATCGCTGAATCAGCGTTCTAACGAACTTGCATCACCTGACCCACCGTATTGTGGCGGGTTCAGGTGGATGCGTAGTTATACCGCCAGAGGTTAAAAGATTACAGGGAAATAATGCAACCGTATTTTACCGATGATTTAGTGACCATATACACCGGGGATTGCTTAGATGTTATGAAAGTCTTTCCCGAAAACTCCGTTGATACGATCCTAACCGATCCGCCTTACGGCCTGAAATTCATGGGCAAAAATTGGGATCACAGCGTGCCGGGCGTGCCCTATTGGGCGGAGGCGCTGCGGGTGGCGAAGCCGGGCGCGTATCTCCTGGCGTTTGGGGGAACGCGCACTTATCACCGCCTGACTTGCGCCATTGAGGATGCCGGTTGGGAAATCCGGGATTGCATCAATTGGCTTTATGGCTCCAGCTTTCCGAAAAGCCATGATATTAGCAAGGCGATTGACAAGGCGGCGGGGGCGGAAAGAAAAGAATTTGTACCAAACTTTTCCGCCGATGGCAGGAACAGAGGGGCCGAACCATCTAAGGGTAAGATACATGATGGTGATATTATGCAAATGGGGTTTAGAGAAAGAGCGGAATTTAATAAGACGCTTCCTGTATCCGAAGCCGCCCAAACCTGGCACGGCTGGGGCACGGGCTTAAAGCCCGCCTGGGAGCCGATCATTGTAGCGATGAAGCCGATTGAAGGAACTTTTGCAAACAATGCCCTTACCTGGGGCGTGGCGGGGTTGAATATTGAGGGATGCCGGATAGGGATTGAAAGCACGATACGTAATAGTAATGCTGGCACTAATGGCGACGGGTGGGGAATGGGTAAGAAACAACACATCAACGGCAGTATAGAAGGCCGCTGGCCTGCCAATGTTATTTTAGACGAATACGCGGCGGAATTGCTGGATGAACAAAGCGGGATTTTGACAAGTGGTAAGCCTGTTGGTATCAGGAAAGCAAATAACAAAATATATGGGCGTTTTGAGACGGGAACTCCTATCAGTTGCTTTGGCGATTCCGGCGGCGCTTCCCGCTTCTTCTACACCGCCAAAGCTGCCCCGAATGAGCGCGGCGAAGATAACGACCACCCCACGGTAAAGCCCCTGGATTTAATGAAATACCTTTGCAGGCTGACCGCCACCCCCTTGGGCGGCGTTATTCTCGATCCGTTTATGGGATCGGGAACTACCCTGCTGGCAGCGCGGGAAATGGGGCGCAAATCCATCGGGATCGAGATAAACGAGAAAGATTGCCGAACCGCTAAAAAGCGGATGAAACAGGGAATGCTTAATTTTGCGGGATAGCGCAGGCGGCCTAACTATATACTAACCATTAGGCCGCTTAAAGCGTTGTTTTTATTGAGCCGATAAATTCAACCGTATATACGTCATATATGCGACAACAGGTCAACATAAAGCTCCCGCCCAACCTCCTGGTGGCTTTGCGCGAGCACTGTAACCCATACACCGCCTTTATCGAGGCGGCGATCCGGGAGAAGATGCAACGCGAGGGCATTGTTATACCTGCTTCCGATAGTGGCTGGCGGTGGGATGGGGATGTTGATGATATGCCGTTTAACTTGCCGGTGGATGAAACTGGAGCCGTGACCTTCCGGCGTAGCGGCGATAAAGTAGGTTAGCCGGTCATTTTTAACTAATTTTCTTTGATTTATAAGGGTTTGGTGTTATATTTGAATCGCTATAAAAATTGAGGCGTTATGTTCCTAAAACATAAAAAAATCGACTTGCGGGAGTCTGTTATAACGGCGACGTTATGACCGGGTCCTGCCTTAGCGCCTTTGCCCCGATAGCAAGGCTCCCGCAAGTGGGTTTTTCCCTCCCTTCGCAATCACCGCAGCAAAGGGATTGATCTAACTCATAAGAAAGTGAGGTCGTTATGAAAACCGTAAAATCGGATCGGAATAATTTCCCCCAAAACAGCATTAAAGATGATCAATTGGAGTTTGCAAATTTAGTTGTAAAAGACCTCTTTCCGGGGGCAAAGCCTTTTGAGGTTGAGGTTCTTGATAAATATGGGAGTTATGAGCTGAGACATGACAATCTCAGTCATAGTATCCTGCATCAAGATGGTAAATATACGATTCAAACGATGGTTTGCAAATTCGGCTGTTCTTATATGTCGTGGGATGTTGTCGATGTCGAAACATTGGATAATTTTTATTTGGCAGTAGAGAAATTATTTCAGGTCATGGCAATAGAGAAGATCAATTATGCTTGCGCCGATGCTGCCGAATATCTCCATAATAAAGCAATGGATGGTCTTTGTTTGGGAGAATGAGCAATGAACTACCCGGAACAGGATAACCTTTCTATAAACGAGAACAAGGAAAGCTATAATTCCGGCTATCGGCTTATCTATAAAAGTATAATCGAACATGGGTATATCGGATTTGAGAAACCCTATAAACGCTCAGAGGCCTGGATGTGGTTAATACTTAACGCCTGGGGAAATCCGAACAAGAAGGGTGAAATTGTAATCGAAAATAAGCTGTTTATTTTGAATTACGGGGAAATAGTTTATTCTCTAAGATTTTTAGCCAAAGCCTGGGGATGGACAGAGAAAAAAGTTCGTACCTTTCTGGAAAATTTAGAAAATTTATCTATGATAAGCCGAAAATTGACGCAGCAAATGACGCACATAACTATATGTAATTTTGCATCTTATCAAAATAGAGGGCACAGCAAAGGGCGAACCGAGGGCGAACTGAGGGCGAACCGAGGGCACACTGAGGGCACAAATACAATCACTATACCACTATATCACGAAACCACTAAAAACATATTGTCGGATTCTGAAAAACCGAATCCGACCGCGCGTGTTGAATATTCCAAGAATTTTGAAGCATTTTGGGAAATCCTGCCCTCTCAAATGAAGGTTGGGAAAAAGAATGCTTATCGACATTATAGGGCAACGGTCAAAAACGAAAAGGATTACACAGACCTTAAAACCGCTTTAGAAAAATACAAAACTTGTGATCGTTTCAAGCGGGGATTTGTTCAAAACGGTTCTACCTGGTTCAATAACTGGCGGGATTGGTTAGAATATACTGAATCTTCCGATAACGGTAAAGAGACTTTTCAGCAACGCCGGGAACGCGAAACAATGGAACAGGTCAAAAGAGTATTAGGAGAAACAGAAAATGCAAAATGAAGAATTTGGCCGGATTGTATTGCAAATCAAAAATTATTGTAATTGCGAAATGAATGATGACCAACTTGCCGCATATAAGGCGGTAATGCTTTACCGTGACTATACTCAAGTTAATGAGGCCGTTCAATTGGCCTATACCGGCGGGTATCTTGATGAATATATTAAACGTCGCAATATCCCCTCTCCGAATATCTTTGAACAGTTTTATCACAATATCAAGCGCCGCGAAGAAACCCGCCCGGCGGAACCGGAAGAAATTTCCAAGACCCCGGTTGGGGCGCTTTTTCTGGCAATCATTATGGCCGGATTTGAGGCCCGTAAAAACAGACCTAAAGACCCGGCGGTATTTGCCGGGAATATCCGGGAATTGTGGAAAAAAACCGGATGGAGCGGGGAGTATTTGGCTCATGTTATGGGAGAGAATGTCGCAGATACGAAACGAGAGGAGATTAGAGCCTGGATGATGCAGCTAATTGAGGAAATCTTGAAAACCGAACAACAGAAACCGGCGGTAATTAAGCCGGTATTGAATGATGTGCCATTTTGAGAGGCAGTGATGAAACCTATTTTTGTTGAACCACAAATGAATAAAACCGAAGCCCGATTTGCTGAGTTTTTACAGACTAAGAAACTCGAAAAATCAATTGTCGATTGGCGATTTGAGGCCGTGCGCCTTATCCTTGCCAATAACACCAGCTATACGCCGGATTTTTTTGTGATCTATAAAGACCGTTTTGTGTTTTTTGAGGTCAAGGGATTCTGGCGTGAAGATGCGCGTGTAAAAATCAAGGTTGCAGCAAGGATGTTCCCCTGGTTTAACTTTATTGCTGTTCAGTGGGAAAATCGGGAATGGGTTTACGAGGAAATTAAGCCATGAAGTTTGAAACGCTCAAAAGGCTATTGGCCGATGAGGTCAAATATTATCGCTTATTGCAGCATTATGAGTATGCGCTCGAGGGTGAAAACCTGGAAGCGCATAGGCGGGCGATAAGCAAAAGAATCAGGGCAACAAGACGAAAATATAGGAGGCTTATCAGATGAAAAACGAATATTATTACCCTTGCTGCGGCGGGTTAGGAACATCCCCGAACTGCCCGAACTGTGGGAAGCCCGGAACGCTCCGGGAAGAAAACATCGATGGGCAGGGGGAAGAGGAAAAGAAAGAGGGGGAGTGATGACCGGTATTGGGATAGGTATTGTGATTTTGCTTGTATTTTTTATTGTGGGATGCTTGCTAATGATTTTGGCGGGAAAATGAAAGGGATTTCATGCAGACTTATCACGCGAAGGAAATATTCTTTTGTTTCTCCTGCAATGGGGGGATGAGTTTAATCAAGATGTATTATGTTGATTACGCTCAAAGCGGGGGGAAATGCCCCAATTGCGGTGGCCAGCTCTGTGTTGCTCCTATTGCGCCGGATCGGGCGGCAATTCGCCTGGAAGATGACCCGGCGAAGAAATGGGCGATGACTCAGGAGAGATTCAAAGGGGAGCAGAGTGAGCAAACGGCGAAAATCAGGGAAAATGGGGATGCTAAGACTATTTGAAAACCGGAATTGTATGGAAGGCATGGCCGAATACCCCGACAAGTTTTTTGATTTGGCGATTGTTGACCCGCCGTATGGTATTGGAGCATTTTGGAATGGTGGAGATACAACCGCACAACCTAAAATAAAATCACTTCGCCAAAACGAACGGAATTGGAATAGTGCAACGCCAGATAAATCATATTTTCTTGAACTGAAAAGAATATCAAGAAATCAGATTATTTGGGGATGGAATTTCTATACAGAATATCTTGGTTCATCTGAATCATTAATTTTTTGGTTTAAAAATATGGGCGCACCAAATTATTCAAACGGAGAGATAGCTTATACATCATTCAAGCACAAAATCCGTTATTATCGTTATGATTTGGCTCTTGATAATAAGAATAGAACCCATCCTTGTCAAAAACCGATTGCGCTTTATCAATGGCTATTGGAAAACTACGCCAAACCCGGCGATATTTTAGTTGACACCCATGTTGGCAGCGCCAGCAGTTTGATAGCTTTTGAAGCCCTGGGCTTTGAATATGTGGCATGGGAGATAGACAAAGATTACTACGAAGCGGCAAAAAAACGTCTGGAAAACTGGCGCAGCCTGCCGCTGTTTGATGAAAAGAGAGAAATTGAACAGATAAAATTTGATTTTTAACCGCGTCCCGCGGGGCGCAAACCCTAACCAGGAGGAACAAGAATTATCATTTTAGCCGTTTTATTCGCGTTCGATGAGTCTAAAAGTCAATCCCCCGCCTTTTTCACTTCGGATACAGGAATTTTGGCGGGGGATTTTTATTGACAAATAGCGCCGGATTGATTACATTGGTGGTGCAGTTCTTCATCATTCATAATACCTCCAGAGTGTTGCGCCCGGTTCCCCTTCCGCCGGGCGCATTTTTCTTGCTTTTCACAAAAAACAAGCCGTATATTCTTTACAGCAAAAGGGATTTGCGTATGAAGCAGTGGGAAATTATGTGGTTTATCAATGGATTGATGATTATCGCACTCATCGCAATCACAATCTGGTATTTGATATAATGGCCTTAAACAAAGATGCCGCCGACAAATTAAAAGAACTTTTTGAGCGGCAAAAAGCCCGGATAAAAGAACTTGAAGCGGATAATTTTGAATTGCGGCAGGAATTAGGGGCACGTCAATTTCAGATTGATACCCTAACCAGAAAACTAAAAGAAGCGGTTGAGGAAGTAGCAAGAATAAGAATAAATTGGGCGGCGGCGCAAGAAGGATTGCCGCCATTAATCCATGAACGAAGCAAAAAAGGAGTAAAGTGAAATGACACTGAAAGAGATTATGTTCGCAATTCTGAGCGCATTATTGCCCTTGCTCTATACGGCAATTACCAACGAGCGCCCGGATTTTCCGATGGATTTACAATCATTCATTGCCACCGTTCTATGGCTGGTCGGCCTGCCTTTCGGCGGATGGCAGTTGCTAAAGGGGCGATTGACATATAACATCAAGAAATCCGGCGTAGCCAACCTGGGGCCGCACCGCATTAAAGCCTTGTGAGGTCGAAATGGAATTCTTTGAAGCATTCGGAATCAAAAACGCCGCGACGATTGTTATTGTCGTTTTGATTGTTCAAGCTATCAAAGCCAATACCAAATTCCATTCATTGGTTTATTTTGGTTTGGTGGCGGGTTTAACGGCAATGGCGCAGATTTTTATCATCAACTTCAATGAAGGGTGGCAAGTTATCGGAAATGAAATTTTCAAAAATACCCTTGCATCCGTTGGAGCGTTTCATCTTGCCAGGAAAATCCCCGGATTAAACAAATGGATTTATTCTGCACCAGAGGCAACCAATGAGCCAGAAGAAAAAACGCCTCCGGCGGTGTAAAGTATGCCGCCAAAGCATATTTACCCGGCATACTGAACTATGTTCGGTGTGCCGGTCGATTCTGCGCCGGGAGAAAGAGCTGGCGGCGAAATGGGAAAAGATTAAGGTAATTGGCGATGCCGGAATTTACGCACACGGACGTTAAAACAATTGTGGATTACATTAAGGATGCCAAGCAACGGCTCGGCTCGCTCGCCGCAATCGAAAAATTAGCAATCGCAAACCAGCGCCAGATCGAAGAGAATCAGCGCCAAATCCAGAAGAACCAAGCTGCGATTGAGAAACTATATGAGGTCGTCGCCGGGAAATTGACGAACGGCAAAAAGGGGTTATTGGGGCGAGTTGAGGACTTGGAAGAAGCGGAGCGGGAGCGCCGGGAAGCAATAGCGGAGAACAAGCGGGAAGCAATAAGGCTCCGCTATACGATTATCGGGGGAATAGTGGTAGGGGTGGTTTTGTTTTTAGTGCAATTGGTGGTAAAGTGAAAATGCAATCCGGGGTTTTGGTTAAACCTATCAAATTCGGGTAGCTTTGGGGGGTAGGTTGAACGCAAGTAGTTAATGGGTAGTGCGGGAGAACTGGATATTTTGAAAAGTGTTGCAAAATAAGGATTTTTTGAAAAAACGAGGGCTTTAAATGCCCTATAAGCCACGATCCTATCTAACTTATTGATATTATTGGCAATAAAAAATCCCCGGCTCAGTTAGAACCGGGGATTGTGTTTTTTGGGCAACTATCCGATTGTTAGGCTTGCGTTTCAAAGTGTTCAGCCAATTTAATTTCTATCATATCCAGCGCCCAGCAGGCCAGATTGCCGGGCTTCCGAATCCCGTTTTCCCAATCGCTGATCCGGCTCTGGCCTATTCCGGTTATCATCTCAAATTGGTTTTGAGAAAGGTTGTATTTAAGGCGCAGGGCTTTGACATCCGCCCCGCGCCAAAGTTTGGGCTTTATTGCCGATCTTTCCACGTGCCCCCCGCGGGAATTGTATATTGATGAGTCGGGTTTCCCCGAAATCCTTCGGAAAGGCTGGCGGTGTACCATGTTTTGCCACCATCGTAGCTGGCAATTTGGGTGGGGCGGTCGGCGTAAAGCCCTTCACCCTTTTTCAATTGCTCAGTAGTGTAGATATTACCGTCTTGCATCTCAACCTCCTATAAATAGTTTTTGTGGTTTTGCTTATCGAGCACTCGGAGCAAGTGCCCGTCGTACACTCTATATTCCGCGATGTCAATATCATCCTGCGTCTTGGAAGTATTTTCTTCGATTAGTACCAGGAAAATATCTCCATCATCGTCGGGACCATCCGGCAAGTATTTCGGATTAATTTCTTCCGGGGTTGTCGGGAGCGCGTATCGAAGCTCAATCCCATTAGGGCGGCGTCGGCAAATTGCGCCTTGCGGTACTGTATTAATACTTCTGCTTTCGTTTGTAACTTCTTTCCAGAATTTTTCCATTTCTTTCTCCTTTTTCATTTAACTTTCACTATAAATATAATGCTAAATAGCATGTTCTGCACGGGTTATGCCCAGGCCGTTATTCCGCCTCACTTTCCGTTTTTGGTTTTTCCGCCTCCCAAAAAACGGTTAGCAGTTTCGCGCGGGTTTCGGGGTTCACATAGTGCCGCATAAACCGGCGGATCACTGCATTTGCCGATTCGTTATCCCCTACGGCGGCGTTGAAATCGGCAAGCAACTGCCTGCCGATGTGGATAGTTTTAGATTCAGGCATTTTTTGCCTCCTGTTTTGATAGTTGTCTGATTTTCTCCCGGATTGCCTGGAGATTCTCTTGCGCCTGCGATAGCTTTTTGAGCGTTTCCGGGGTTGGGTTATCGCCGCAGAACCAGGCGGCGTAATGTTTTTCGTGCTCAATTGTTGCCTGCACCAACATTCCATTTAATTCTTTGCGGGTCATCATTCTACCTCCGTTGCATGGAAAATTGCGCAATAATTAAAACCGTAGAATTCAGCAACTGCCCGGTCAAATTCCACGAATTCAACTTGGCAATCGGTACTTTCTTCGATTGCATCACGCGCTTGTTCTTCGGTAAATTCTTCATCTGCCAAAATATAGTGCGAAACGGGCAAAGCCCGCGTACTGGTTTTATATACATATTCCATATGACCATTGATATTGTCAGTATGGCCGTTCCAGGCGTTTTCCCCGTTGCCATGGTACTCTTGTTTCATTGTTGACGGGCGGGCAATTTGCCATTTACCATTTACTTTTCGGGTTTTATACATTTCTCAATACCTCCATTTAGTTTTTCCCCGCCTGTTTTTTCGGGGCTTTCAACTCTTATTTCAGGCGGGTTGCCCCCGGCCTCCGGTGAGGGAGGCCACAGAGTTATAATTCGCGCATCATTTCATTAAGTGCGCGATAATCGAGGCGGGAACCATTCCACTTTATTCCATCGGGTGTTTTTTCGCCGTTTAAATCTGCCCATTTAACAAAAGCGGCGTAGGGTGCTTTGCCCTTATAAGAGCTCATAAAATCCTTTGCCGAAAAATAAATCCCTTCATCGTTGCCTATCCAGAGCGCAACGTTCCAGGTTTGATAATTTTTCCAACCATTGTAATCAGCCATGACAATACCTCCAAAATTGATTTATTGCGCTTGCTTTTTAGGGATTTTCAACTCTTAATGCAAGCGCATTATCCCCGGCAGGGTTGCCCCTGCCACAGAGTTATAAAAGATTATCAAAGAACGATTGCGGTTTTTCTTCCGCTTTTGCGTCAGCAAGCCAGGCGTTAATATGCTTGGAAGTGGTTTTGCTCCACTTTTTATCGGTGCGATATGCCCGGCCATTGATCCAGGCGGCAACCGGCGTTGAATAGGAAACCAGAATCCGGCCTTTTTTGGTTTCAACTTCTGTCTGATTGCTTCCGATATTGCGAACTGACATGATAAACACCTCCGTTAAATTAAGTTAAGCCCGGCGCACTGGCCGGGCAGTGGGTTAATTAAATTTGCTTGCGATGAGGAGTTTGTTTTTGCTGCTCATTTTTTTACCTCCCGGCCAAATTTGATTCCGACTAAAACCCGTTCGCCATGCGATAAACACCAATCGGATTTACCGTTTTTCACATGCAGATTTTCACCATGCATGAAAAACATTCCGGCATGTTTAGAGCGGTAGAGAACGGATTTTAGATAAGTGGTGATTTGCACAACTCCGCCTTGTTTAAGATGATCGTTTATCTTTTCGGCCATTGTCATGGTTGCACCTCCCCAAGAATTTTATTGAGTTCTTTCATACGCCGGGAATGCGTTTTGTAACTGGCCGCTTTTGACAATTTGCGCCGGGAAGATTCAATTTTCCACCATGCCGCTTTATCTTTTATATAATTCCCGCGGCGGAAATCTTCGTAAAACGGCAGGGCGTGAATAGCATTACGCACAGATTCAACCAATTTTCGATATTCCGTTGCAATTTCCAAGGCTTTAGGATTTTCCGCTTGCAGCACCGGGATATTATTCACCGTTGCCACTTTTACAAGTTTACCGCTTCCGTGATTTGCGCCTCCGCAAGAACACTCACATTCGGGGCCGGTTGCGTGAGTACAACGGCCATCACAAGGGGTTTCATAATGGTATTTATACAATTTCCCGCCATTCACTTCCCCTAAGTACTCGGTTTTACCCTGGCAAATACCGCAAAGGGGATTTGTTTCTTTTGTTTCCGTTGTAAAAACGGTTAGACAATCGAGGCAGCGATAAAAATTATTCATGGTTGCACCTCAAAAACAATGTCGATCAATTCCGCAGGGATATTTGAGCAAATTGACACGAGATAAGCGGCGTCTTCAATGCTGCATCTGACTTTTACACAACTACCATTATCCAAAAAAATCAAAGTTACCATTGTTAATACCTCCATCGGTTAAGTGTTACGCCTCCCGGTTAAGGGAGGCCGCTCTAAGCCTAAAACCTGTTTAGACCCGCTTAGACGGGTTAAAACCAATACTTAACGGTATCCAATCCCTTTGCGGTTGCCCAGGCCACCAACTCGGCATTAAACTCTTCGCCAATATCTTTGACCTGCTCAGCTTCAAACCATCCATGAGTGGATGTATCGCCTTCTTCGGCATCGTCGATGCTGTAAGTGTTTGCAAATCCTCGGGATGTTTCTTGCTCGTATCCGTTATGCAATATCACCCAATCGTCACCATGATCTTCCCTGATTTGGGCTGCCTGGTCAATCAATAGCGCATCATCGTAAGCTTCCCAATCGGGATCAGATTTTCCGTTTTCTTCCCAATATTCTTCAATCGCCTCTTTGTACTCCGGCGCGTGAATCGTCGTATGTGAGCCGTCATTTTCGGCAACCAATACGTCGCCAAGCCACCAGCTTACACATGCCCATCCTTCGCGGGTGTCGTGGGAGTATTCCTCCCGGATTTCTAATTTTGCCATTGTTAATACCTCCAAATAATAGTGATAGATTAGTGAATTGGTTAGCTCCCTGCCTGAATTTGATTCACGGCCGTACTGCTGCCGGGCAGGGAGGGGGATTATTCATCGCCAAACGGCGTATATCCTTCAAAAGCGGGATTGTCAATAGCATATAAGCGGGTATAATGCCGCTTTGCAATGTAGTGTGCTTTCCGATAGAGCCACAAAGCCGACAAACTACCGGCGATTAATGCCCGATGATAGGCAGCGAATGCCCGACGATATTTGCGATTCATAATATCTCCTATAAGGTTAAGGGTTGAATAGCGCCCCTTCCGCATCGAAGCGCACGCCTAAAGCGAGGGGCATCTAAGGACATGCAGACCGTAACCAATCCCCGCAAGGATAACGGACAACACACGCTTGTCAAGTCACGCCGCAAATTGCGATTTCAATGATCGTTTGCCCTACTCACGCCGCACAAGCCGCTTTCAGGTATAGCGCGTTATCGGGTTGCGCTCAATTCAAAATCCACCGGTAATATAATACATTTATCGCGTTTGTCAATAGGTGAACAAACAGAAAAAATCAGGAATGTCGATTTGAAGCCACTTCCAGAGAAAAAATGTAACAGAAATGTAACAATTCGTTTACTAAGGCGGGGAAAGGGTGAACGTGAAAAAACGCTTGCAAAATGCCTGAAAATTGGCGAATTTTTAGAAAAAAGAGCGGAAAATGCCTCACAAATCAACAGAAATTGCCACTTGCGACATTAGTGTCGATGTAGGCAAGGCGCTCAAACGACCTTCACGCGCCAAATTTACACCGGCAAAGCGCAAACAATTCTTGCAAGAGTTTGCGAAACATTTTAACTTCACTAAAGCGGCGCAAGTCGTAGGAATTCATAGAGTTAACATTTATCAATTGTTGCAAACTGATTCAGATTTCGCCGCTGCGTTTCAGCAAGTCAAAGATGCCTATCTTGATACGGTAGAGGAGGCAAGTATAACCGTTGCACTACGCCCCGACGCGCGAGGCTTTAACGATAGGCGCTTAATGCTCGAAGCCCACCGAAAAGACATTTATGGGCGCAATCCAGAAATAGCCCTGCAAATCAACGTTAACAATCTTCAAGCTACCGGCGAACTTGCAGCGGCGCTGGCCCGAATCCCCCAAAATGCCACTTCCGAAAAGTAGATTTTCTGGGTATTGATAAGGGCGGTTATCAAGAACCAGCCGCGAAAAGCCACCGCAAAAACGGCAGGGATGCTGGGCGATCCGGGCGCGTCGTCGCTGCGGTGCTGCGGTGCGCACTTGCGCCCGGATGCCTTGCGCTTGTCGTTGTTTTGCTACACGCGACCCCGTGTGTGTCACGCGACCCGCCCCAGGAAGGAAAACGCGCCCCGCGCAATGCGGATGCGGATACGTGCGTTAATGGATCATCCCCCGGCACTATTTTACATATAGGTAGATCAGGGGCGATTTTTTTTCAGTGGGAAGAATCGGAGGGCTTTACCGGAGACGATTTCTTTTTTAGAGAAGCGTAGTTTGATGGTATCGGTGCGTTTGAGGGGTGAGTTGTTTGTTGAGGGGTGATGGTATTTGGAGATAATAAATTCGAGGCGGGAGAGTTGTTTTTTAGAGAGGCGGTTGGGAAATTTGAGGCAGTTGCGGATGAAGTCGGTTTCCCATTGCGAGACGAGTTGAGTGAGTTGGAGGATTTGCCTTGCTTTGACGATGGATGATTGCGATAAAGCGCTCATGTAACCTATCGTTTTCGTTTTCCCTCTACGGCTCAGTTCTCAGAAAATGTTATACGAATGGGGTGAAGTCAAGCGCAAAGTTTGCACACCCGTAAAAAATCAAGGCTATAGGCTTGATTTTTATGTTTCGTGCCAAAAAAAATAAATTATCAAGGCTATAGGCTTGATTTTTGAGATTTTTTAGTCAGATTTATTCTTTTTTCCCATTATCACCCAATAAGAAAAGACTTGACAAAGTATATTTGGGGATATTATATTTACCCCGTAAAGTGAGAGAGAAAAATGGAAGATCGTAAGAGAATATTCGACATTTTGATTTGCTTCAAGGAAACCAGTTATGAACGATTTGCCGGTGAGGGAAGCCCTTCCAGACAGATGGTGTCGCAGGTGTTACTTGGGAAGGGCGCTTCTGCGCCGGTTCTGGCGTTGATTGATGACTTCATTGCAAAGAACATTGATGAATTGAGAAAATTTATTGATAGAATGGATGGGGAATTATGAAGATAGCTGTCAAGAATAGCAACGTTGCCAAAGTCGATCCGTTGTTATTGGCGGAAGCGCGGGAGATTGCGCATGGGCGTTTTGCCGCAAATACCCGGCGGGCTTACCAATCGGATTTCCGGGATTTCGCGCAGTTCTGCCGGGATAACGATTTAGAGTTTTTGCCTGCCGCCCCGGAAACGGTAGTGTTGTATCTCACTTTTCTTGCCCGTCATGCACGATGGAGTACCATAAAGCGGCGCGTGGCGGCGATCAACGTTATTCATGCTGTAAAATGCCACCCCTCCCCTATCGACCAGACTGTAAAAGACTACAAGGAGAGCGTCAAGCGCAAAGTCGGCGCAAAGGTAGAACAGAAGCAGGCGCTTTTGCTGGATGATGTGAAAAGAATCCTGGCGCTTACGCCGGAAGGAATCAAGGGAGCGCGTGACCGGGCAATGATTCTGTTCGCTTTTACGACCTGGTTGCGGGCGGAAAACCTGCACAACCTGAAATTTGAAGATATTGCTTTTTTACGCGACGGGCTTTCTGTGAAGGTGCGCAAGGAAAAACAGGATCAGGCACGGAAAGGCCGTGAAATCATCATAGAGTATGGCAAGAATACCGAAACCTGCCCGGTAGAGAATTTGAAGCAATGGCTGGCGATGGCCGGTATTCAATCGGGGTGTGTGTTCCGGTCGGTTGACCGGCATGGCAACGTAAACGGCTCCATCAGTTATGACGGAATCCTGAAAATTCTAAAAAAATACGCATTGCTGGCAGGGTTGAATCCGGCAAAGATCGGCTGCCACTCCCTCCGGTCAGGTGGGGTGACTCAGGCGATTGTAGGGGGTATGCCCGTTGATGCTGCAAAGACTTACGGCGACTGGAAAAGCGCCGCGTTCGACGGCTATATCCGGCGCGGCAAGCAAATCCGGGCAACTCAATATTTGGGGGTATAAGGATATATCGTTTCCGAAACGCTGGAAGTCGGAGGCAAACCTTGACAGTGTATGAGAAAAAACCATGAACGGCAAAGGCTCAAAGCGTCATTGGAAGGTTTTGTTTAAGGGTGACTGGAATGGCAGTTATGAACTGTCGGTGGTGAGGAAAGACTATTCCATGGGCTTGAAATCGTGGGGTTGGGGATGTGAGCACAAGATAATCCTTTTTGGTACGAATTTGGGTTGCAACCATATTAATCCTATGACACCAGAAAAAAAAGAGCTTGCTATTAATATGGCAAAAGAATTGTGCAAGGTTCTTAACGGAGACAATGACAGTGAACGGTAAAGGCAGCAAGCGCCGCCCGATGAAGGTAACGGCGAAACGGTTTGCAAAGAATTGGGAAAAGGCATTCGGGAAACGCAAAAGAACGGTAAAGAAAAAACCGGGGTGAAATGAGGGTGTCTTGTGGTTGGCTGTTTTACTGTGTAGTATCTTGATCGTCTTGATATGTATCCTGGTCGCAGTGATCAGGATTGGCGGGAAACTGATAAAAATAAACAAAGACTGTTGGATTTCGAGGAAACAATGAACGATTTGGCAAAAGAGATTGTTGAAATAAACAAGGCGAACGGTTGGAATGTTGCGACCCCGGCAACCTGGGATGATGTAAACCGGGTTGGTTGCATACTGGCCTTAATTCATTCCGAAATCAGTGAAGCCCTGGAAGCTGTGCGCCACAGGGATATTGACAATTTCAAAGAGGAATTGGCCGACGCAATCATTCGCATTTTAGATTTGACCGGCGGAATGGGAATAGACATTGAAGAAGCGGTGCGCCAGAAATTAGAAAAGAATAAAGGCCGGGGATACCGGCACGGCGGGAAGGCTGTATAATGGAAACAATAGAACTCATTGGCGGGAAATTAGACGGGATGAACCTTTTTGTTGTGGCAGGGCGCAATGCTTACCTGTTCCCGTCTATCAATTCACGCTTGCTGATTTCCAGTGCAGAGCCGGGAATTTTTATTTGGTGCTATATCCGGCAAAACAGAACAAGCTATTTTCGGGTAAGCCGGATATGCCTGAATTGAGGGCAGGGAATGAGCATTGGGAAGTTAAAAGTAATTCTTGACCGTCAGCGCAATTATATCTCATACATTAACTTTTTTATGGTCGGCTATCTGTTTATCGACAAAGCCGGGTGGCATTGGTGGTACTTGCTGATAATCCCGGTAATAGTGATAGTGGCGTATTTTGACAGCAAATACATCTTGCGGCAGGAGATGGATTACCTGCACCGCAAATCGCCGGTACTGACAGAAATACTCAAGGATGTTCAAAAATGAAGAAAAGAAGCCTTACGAGGTTTTTGGTAAGCGGGGTATTCGGTGCGAACGGAGTTTGGATATACCTTCACTTTCAAGGCTCCGACGTGCTATGGCTTTATGAAAACAATGTTCCGGGATACAGCAGGTTAAAACTCGCCTGTTATCGCTGGTATATTCGCCGCTTCCTGAAACTCAACCACATATACGCCTTTATCAACAGTGAAAAGCTGCGCCCCTATCTTGAGCAATTCGGATTCAGGAAAGACCGTATCGAACTCAGGGAAGTCCCATGGCAGAAGGTCAAGGTGAAAAGAATAAAACATAAAGGCTTCAATGCCCTTTTCTACCTCCCCGAACGCTACACGAATACGAAATACCGCAACTGGATTTACGGCAAGGAATACCTGGATCAGTTGCGAGTATTGTGCCCGGATGTGAATTGGGTGGTGGCCGACAGTAGTCTGAACATGCCGGAAACCTACAAGACAATAGATTGCTACGTGAAAATCAACCGGTGCAAGCATTCCGACCGCAACCGCATAAGCAAGGAATGTGCTTATAACAACATACCCGAACGTGCATTCGACGTGTGGGAAAAGGATTTCAAAATAGAGGAAATAGTCGATTGGATAAACAGCCTGAACCTGAAATAATAGATATTTACCAGGGACGTTACAAAGCACATCAGCAGCGCAAGAAACTGCAATTGCTGGAACTGATGAAACTCCGGTATTCGGAGAGAATATTTAGCGATAAACCGGTAGAGCCGGAAAAAATACAGCAAATATTAGATTTGGTAAGTCTGGCTCCTTCAAGCTGCAATCGCCATGCAATCCAAATCAAAGTAATTGAATCCAGGGACGACAAACAGTTGTTATCCGGCCTGCTTGTGGGCGGGGTAGGCTGGCTTCACCGGGCGGCGAAGATTTTTTTATTATTCGGAGATCGCTTTGCCTATAAAGAAAATGTATTTTATATGCCCTACATTGATGCCGGAGTGCTGGTTATGACGATTTATATGATTTGTACTGAATTAGGGCTTGCCTGTTGTTATGTAAATCCGAATATCCGGGTTGCACATGACAAATATTTTTACGATGCCTTTGTTAAGGATGATGATAAACTTTATTGTGGAGCGTTGGCAATCGGCTATAAAGACGGCGAATGATTGCTTCTTATTGGGTAGGCACAGATGCGTTGACGCTGGTGAAACTTCCGCCGGGGAAGTTTATTTGGCGGTTCAGGATATGGGGACGACGGATATTCTGGCGGCTGTTTTGGCGGCGCTTTGTTCATTTTGCCTGTGCGGAAAGCAAAGACTCCCCGCTTGTGCGCAATCTGGTAAAGTTCGGAATACCTGAGGACAGGATAATAATTTGCCCGGTTCCGGTAAAATATAAAAACCCGGTGGAAAAGATACCCCATGACGGCTTTAATGTATTGTTCTATGCCAGCATGGGCGACGGCACGAATAATAAATTCAAGCGGTGGGTTTACGGAGTGGATATTTATGAGGCGGTCAAAGCGCATTATGCAAAAGAAAATTGCGGCTGGCCTGGGTATGGCATAAATTTCATTTATACCGATGGGAAGTATAACATGAACCAGGTTTTCCCGGTAATAGATGTATATATCAGACCTACCCGGCACGACGGCGCACCTTGCCTTGTGCGCGAATGCAGAATCAACAACATTCCGGTATTCTGGTCGAACCGGGAAGATGTGACTGCGCAAGAAGTCATTGCATTTATAGAACAGTATAGAACAGTATAACCCTCCTCATCATCCCTCCTCTCTCCTGAATGCGGCTGCCCTTGAACAAGGCAGCCGTTTTTTTTATTGCTTTTCAGTGAAAATTTTCCATAACTTCTGCCGGTAACATGGTTTCTCCTTGTGGTTAAGGGTTAGCCGGGGAGCGTGACGGGCGTTCCCCGGTATTTTAAAAGGATTTTAGCATGACCGATCTGGATGAACTGATAAAGGAATTCCTGGAATACATCAGAGACGTTTACGGTGAAGCCAAATACGAAGAATTTGTAATGGAGCGTTTTAAAGAATGGCTCCAGAAGTGGGCGGAATTGAATCACCCGACGGAGAATTAATATGCCTGCCGTATCAGAAAAACAGCGCCGTTTAATGGCAATGGCTTATGTTGCTAAAAAAAGGAAAGGCAAGCCTTCCAGCAAAAAGGTTAAACAGGTCATGCAGTCGATGACCTTGCAGCAGTTAGAAGATTATGCCAGAAAACCGAAAGGAAAATCAAAATGATAAAGCAATTGCTGTTATCCGTTTTGCTGTGTTTTGCGCTTTATGCGCAAAGCCCGGAATTTGGTTTTGGCGTGGGCGGCGGAATCAGCTACCCTACCGGCGAATTTAAAGAGGGAGTGAATTTCGGTTATTCCCCCAATGTTACCTTGCACGTCCCCGTGTTCGGCGTTCATACCATCCTTTCGCTCAGTTATGGGCTGTGGGATGAAAAGAATGTGGAGGATACCGCCAATAGCGTGTTTACCACAATCGAATATACCAACTTCCCCGTTCTGTTTGTCGGGGCGCGAAAGTATTTCGGAAGTTTCTTTGTCTCCGCGCTGGCGGGTATCTACCCGGTAAAGCTGAAAGTAAAAGAAGTGCGGAACGGCGAACCGTTTGAATATGAAGATGAAACTACCCAGGGAAGCCTTGCGCCGGGCTTTGGCGTGGTGTTCCCTTTCCAGGGGTTGAGGCTCGAACCGCTTGTAGAATATATGTGGAACGAGAATTTCTCACAGGCAGGGTTGAGGCTAAACGTTCTTTTCTAAAATTACAAGAGGAATGGAAATGAAAAAGCGATTTACGGTCTTAGGGGCAATAGTATTAACGGTTGCCCTGATTACGTACGCGATGGCACAATCGAATTACTTCTGGACAGTATATGTGAGAACGTTGTTAGAACTGCGCCCGGAAGCCACTTTTACCAATAATGGCACGACTACCCTCAGCGGTACAACTACCATTAGCGGTGCGACGACTATTAGCGGCGCAACAAGTATTACGAGCATTGATTCTTTGAATATCACCGGCGGTATCACTTCCGGTACAGGTTTTTGGGCGGGTGCGCCGTTGCCGAATTCCGACCCCACCGCCAGTTTTCAGTACTTTGAGGATTTTATCGGAACGCCGTTTGTCGTCACCACAAACGCCTGGGAGGGCTGGAAGGCTGCGGGGGATGCCTCTTATGTAGTTGCCAGTGCAGCCGGAACGCTTGGCGGGATTGTATCACTGACTCCCGTAACCGGCTCAAACAATGAGGTTTATTTTCAGCTTGGAGAGTTGGGCACAGAAACCTTTGTTGAAATTGATAGCGCCAGCGGTAAAAAGCTGTGGGTAGAATTTCGCATAACAACCGATGCGACAACCGATGCCGGGAATATCTTTGTAGGGTTGGCGGAAGAAGGAAGCGCCGCCGCCAATTTTTTACATGACGACGGTAACGATTTTGCAGACAAGGATTTGATCGGCTTTGTGATTTGGGAAGGCAACCCGGATACTACCCTTGTCGTGGCGCAGACATCCGGGGGAGCATTGGATACCGTTGGAACCGCAACGGATACGATTGCCGCAGGAACGTATTATTCGTTTGGGATATATTTTGACGGAGATACGACCATTAGTTATTACAAAAATGGTGTCGTAGAATCATTTACTTCCAGCACAGAAAGCGCCTTGTTCCCCGATGCCGAAGAACTCTCCCCCATTATAGCCTTAAAAAATGGTGCGGCGGATAAAACGGTGTTTATCGACTGGATAAAATTTGTTTCGGAACGATGATGACTGAACAGACACAACACGAAATCCGGCTTACCTGCCAATATGTGCCGGAACGAAAAACGGTTTTGATATGGGTATCTGCCGCCGCGATGTTCGAGATACCCTTTGAGATTTTCAAGAAGTTTTATTATGAAATGGATAAGGCGCAGAAACACGCGCAGAGCAATTTGTTAGTGCCGGATAACCGAATCGTGACACCTGAGATGGTAAAATAATGTATTGGTATTTGCCGGAACACGCGGAAACCTTGAAATACCTGCAACAAGCTCGCAAGTTGTGGGAAGAAGGTAAACTTGTTCCGGTTAATGAAACCGGCACAGAGCATCCGCAAGACAAACTCATCCAAGATTTATATAAAGCTATCCGCCCCATTGAAGCAGCGCAAGGGAAATGGATGTATTTCCCTAACGAAAAAGAGCGCCGCTTTCATCTACAACCCCATACCTTGAAATTTATCAGTGGTGGAAATAGACCGATTTCCGTTGACTCGGAAATAAGAATGGCAGATGGAAGCATAAAAAGATTGTCGGATATAGAAAAAGGCGATTCCGTTCTTTCTCTTGATCCTGCAACTTTGGTTTCTGTTCCGGCAAAAGTTGTTGAATATGTTGATGTTGGATACGAAGAATGTTTTCGTATCAAGGTTAGTAATGGTTCCAGTATTGACGTTTCTTATGACCACCCCTCGCCCGTCCTTATTGTTGATGAACTTTATAATTTTGATAGAACGCCAAAAGATCATCGAATTGAAAGATTAACTCCAGTAGAATTAAGGAATTACATCCGCAGTGGTAAGTATGTCGGGTTTCCGGTCAATCATATTGACTCTGAATTTATTCACCCAATAGATTTTTGGATACAAACTATAAATTATATCGGCGTAAAAAAAGTTGCCTGTCTAAAGATTGACAATCCAAGCCATATATTTATACTTGCCAATGGTATTCCTACTTGTAATTCCGGCAAAAGTACAGCTTGCATCGTTGACATAGTTGCGCAATGCGAGGGCTGGCATCCCCTTCAACGGGAGAATCTTATCCGGTTAAGTGAGGAAGCGGTCGATGAATGGGTAAGGGAGCAGTGCAAAAAACTCCTGGAAAAAAAGCTGTGGATTCCTTCACCGCCGATAAAGGCGCGGTGCGTTGGCATTGATTTTCCGAATTTTGTTGATAAGGTCTTGGGACCCGAATACGAGAGATGGGCAACCCAGGCAGAATTGAAAGAAGTTTCCTACGACAACGAAAAGCGCCGCAAGATCGTCTGGAAAAACAAGAGCCAGGTTGAATTTATGACCTATGCGCAAGAAGTGATTGCACACGGCGGCGCAGCTATCCACGTTTATCATCTTGACGAAGAACCGACCGAAGGGCATTATCAACAGGCGCTAATGCGTATCATTTCCACAAACGGGCGTATTCTTTGCGGAATGACCGCAGAAAAAGGCGTGTCCTGGACAGAGCAAAAGATATTCGAGCCTGCCGAAAAAGGCGATCCTCATGTTTTCGCAATGGAAATGAGCACCTACGACAACCCCATTGCCACCCCGGAAATGATTAATACGATCAAATCCCTGTGTCTCAATCAAGCGGAAATAGACATCAGAATTTATGGGAAGCGAGTTGCAAAAGGTGGTAGCATCTTCGAGAGTTGGAAAGATGAACATCCTTTCGTGATAGACCGCTTCCCCATCCCGCCGGAAGGGGGAATGTTAGTAATGATGATCGACCCGCACCCGCAACTACCCCATGCCGTTTCCTGGATGTGGATAGACCTGGAAAGACAAACAGCAGAGAAATATCCGCCTTTCCGGGATTTGCCGTATATGTATGTTTGCGGGGAATTGTTCGAGAAAGGCGGAGGATTCAAATTAGCGTCATATATCGAACTATTAGAGAATCGCCTGGGGCGCAAGCATGATTTGTGTATATGCGATCCGCGTGGCTGGCAAAAGTCACAAGAAGATGTTAATGCCAAAAGCATCGTTGAGCAGTTGAACGATGCCGCTATCTACCCGATCCAGGGAAGCAAGAACCTTATGGGCGGGTTGGTAAAGATGAAAGAAACCCTTGATCTTGAATGGGAAGTGATTTTGAACATGCAGGGCGAACAGGAAAAGATTACCCGCCAGTTTCCGCAATTGATGATCTTTTCCGATCTTGAGCATCATCGCTTTGAGTTCAAGAATTATCGCTGGCAGCCGCCGCCGATGACCCGCACGGGGGACAGCAAAGAAGCGCCGCAGAAGCCGGTTGACAAAGATGACCACTTTATCGAAAATATCCGGCGGGGCGTGGAATGGATGCGCGACCAGAAATTTGAGATATTTGACACCCCGGAATACGAAGTTGAAAAATTGAGATTTGCCGCAAACGGCAAGGAAATAGAAGTTAATTTTGAAGAAGAAGAATCAATGTTGATAGGGGCGTAACCAAAAGGAATTGATCGAAAATGAATGAAAAACGATCAAAATTTGTAAAAATCGAACAAAAAGTGAAGATTTCTGTTGAAAACAAGGAATTATTTCACGAATTTGTTGAAGAACATATTAGGCAGTGGTTTATGAACCGGGAATTTGGGAGGGTTGAAATAAATTGCAAGGATGGATTGATTAAGGTTTGCAGAACCGATTGGATAAATTGATATTATGAAATAGTTTTCAGGCTTACAAAACAAACTTGAAGCCGCTTTGACCTGTGGAGTAATCATACTCCCCTGTCTTAGCGGTTTTTTTATTTAGGGGAAAACATGAAATTTGAAAGACTTTATCCGGTTGAATTGATTTTTCGCGGCATGCTTAGCCGAAGCGATGCCGGACTCGAAAAATCGCAACGTCTCGCAAGGGTAGAAGAATATTTTGCTGTGGATAAACCTGACATTATAATCGACAAGATTGTTGAAGAAGCCGGTTTATCCAATACCGAAGAAAAAAACTTCGTTTACCGGATAAGCGGATTTTCCACAAATCCTAACGTGAGGTGACAATGAGACCGCGTAAGACCCCTGTTGTTGAAGCAAACGGCTCTGCTTTGCAGGCCAGTAATACCCAAAAGAATAAACTGGCTCAGATGTTTTTGCAGCTATTCGCACAAGACCCGATGTATAAAAGATTAGGCGGGTATATCACTCCCCTTCTGCAAAATTCGGTCGTATTCTTTTTTACCTGCTTGCCTTTAAAGCCGGAAGTGATTGTAAAAACCAAAGAGATTGCCGGGACAGATGAAACGGAAGAAGTGCAATACTATCGTTTCTCTTTCACGTGGCATCACCCCTGCATTGAAGGATTTTCCATAACCGTTGCCAACGATGTTCCTGTTGAAGATTTTGAGGATTTCCGCTGATGGATTGGAGCATGATTATAATTCTTGCGCTGTTTGGGGTATTCAACGCCTTTTCTTTCTGGATGGGAACCCGCCTTGCTCGCGGGGAGAATGTCATTCCTCACCCCGGAAGGTTAGAAGTCATTGAGCCGGATGAGCCGAAGGATAAGTATAACGAAATCTGGCCGAAGGATATACACGGCATTTACGATGAGGAAAAAGTTTAATGCCCGCTAAGGTTATGACAACCGAGAAAAAAGATCAGACCGAAATTTTGCGTTTGGCTGAAAAACTTATTTTCCAGGGATTGGAAGGGCGCAAGAATTCAAACGTGCTGATCCGGGCGCAGAAGTTCGACGATTACAGTTGGGGCGATCATCCGGTAAAAGAGGACTTCGGGCGCAAGGGGAAAACCTATAACAAATTTTCCGAAATTGTAGAAACCCGCATTGCCCACCTTACCGATAATCGCCCGAAATGGGTTTTCGGCCCCCAGGAAGAAGGCGACCTGTTCACTTCCAGGGCGCTCAATGCGATCCTGGGTGACTATCTTTGGGATAAAATCGAATGGGATGAAAAGGGCGAAGATGCAGTATTAGAAGCGGCGGCCTGTGGCTCCTGCCATATCAAGGCAGGGGTGGGAATTGACGGCTGGCCTACTTTTACGATTGTTCAGGCAGAATCTATTATTGTTGACACGCAGGCCGCAAAACATCGCCAATTGCGTTTTATCGGGCATTTCATCGCCCGCTCCCCTGAATATATCCTCAAAGAATATGGAGTGAAGGTTGCACCGGAGGCAGATTTCCAGCGCCAGAACAACGGCAGTAATTTCAATGCGCCGATTTTGTCTTATCAGCAATCGAGCGGCGGGTATAACGCTCCGAACGTGTGGGCAATGCTGAGAAGCGGGGCGCAGCGCCAGGGAGCGTTGAATGACGTATTAGGGCAGGCGATTGTTTGCGAGTTGTGGATGGATGACTATACCTTAGAAGTTATTCCATTCTCAATAGAAGAAACCAACATAGAACATTCATTAATGGCCGCCTTGCAGCCGGTAGCGCCGCAGCTTGGGGAAAATTCCCCCAAACACTTGCAGCAGCACCGCGAGTATCTTGCAACCCTCAATCCCGAATTGGATAAAGACCAGATTACTTTACTGAAAGAGCATATCGCTCTTACCGAAAAACTTCCCCAGGAAACGAAACAGTACAAATATCCCTATGGGCGCATTGTTACGGTATGTCAGGGTAAATTATTAAGAGACGAACCGAACCGCCTGGCGGAATCTATTGGAACGGATTGGAAAAACTTCTGGATAAAATTCGATTACACTAAAAGCCGGAACTACTATTGGGGAAAGCCTTTAGCGCATGACCTCTTTGACCCGCAGGATGATTTCAATTATCAGCAAAATGCAATTACGCAAAATATCAAGCTGCTTTTAAACGGCATCCGCAAGTGGCGGAGAGGGCGTTTTAAAGTCGATGATTTGAAGCGCATTACCAACTTAATCGGCAAGAACGTATTGGTTGACGATCCGGCGGATTTAACGGTCGATTTCGGGCGGGAACTGCCAGCCGCGCATTTCAACAATCTGATAACTATCGGTAATTTCATGGATCGGCAGGCGGGGAATACCGATGTGATGTCTGGCCATTTACCCAAAGGCAGCCCGGCAGGGGTTACGATTGACCAGCTTGTGCAGACGGGCACGGCGCGAATACGGCTTGCCTTGCGGCATTATACCAATGCGCTGAATAAAATGGGAAGATTGGCAATACAAATCATGTGCGAATTTACCGACCCCGCGGAAGAATTTGAAATTTTGGGAGAAAATGGGCAAATGCAATTGATTCAATGGAGGCAATTGCGGGAAACTTTACGGGGAAGCAGCGCCATGAAGAATATCCGGGTTGACGTGCGCAGTATATCCAGCACCAGCCGCCGCCAGGATCAGGATGCTATGATTCAATTGGCTCAAGTCGGGATTGTGGATCGCCAGGCGGTTTTAGAAACGATGGATATTCCCAATAAATACGCAATCTTACAGCGCATGAATGAAATCGAAATACTAAAAGGTAATCTGCAACAGGCTATGCAGGTTATAGATCAACAGCAAAAGCAACTCAATACTTTTGTCAATCGCGCACAAGCGCAAGAAGGAGAAGGAAATGTCGGAATTCCAACGACGCGGTAGAAAAAAGAGCGCAGAACCGCAACCGGCGGTGAAAGAAGAACCAGTTGCTCCGGTTGAGGTTGTTGCAGTCGAAGCCCCGGTTGCGGCAGCAGAAGTACCTGCGCCGAAAAAGCCCGAAAAAGTCGAGCCTGCCATACACGTTGACCCGCAAAAGCTGCTTGTGTGGGTAGCCCGGTTGAAATCGGGAAGGTTTACGCCTTATGGCAACGGCGCGAATTTTGGCAATCATTTGGTAGCAGACTGTTTCACGGTTGATGGCAAGGCGCCCAGTCTCGAAGAAGCAAGTATTTTGGTAAGACCGTTTACCAGCCGGTCATAACGGCTGAATTATAGACCAACTCAAACAGGAGCGTCTTATGAAATCCAATCAGTTTTTTGCGCCAGAGGATGCAACTTCCGGCAGCGGGAGCAATGCACCGACAACGCTGACTTACAATTACGCAGGCGAGCAGATCACGGTTGATCTTTCCAATCCCGATCAGGTCAAGTTAGCCCAGGATCGTTTGAGCAAAGGGCATAACATGGAAAAGATTGCGGAAGAAAGAAACAAGCTGAGAGAGCAAGCCAAGAAGTTGCAGGACACGGTAGATGCCTGGAATAGCCGTCTGGAAGCGGCCAAGAGCGACCCCGATGAGTTCAATGCCCTGATCAAAGACCTTGAGGGCTACATCGGCAAGCCTTTGACCCGCCAGGAAAAGGCAGATTTGATGAGCAGTGATGCTGACGACAGCGACCCGGTAATGAAAGAACTGGTGTCTTTAAAACGAGAGTTCACAACCTACCGGGAACAGCAAGACCGTTTGCGCCAGGAAGCGAGTATTCAAGAAACCGCCAAGCAGTTGATTGCAAAACTCGATTCAATGGAAAGCAACAAAGAAAAATACCCCGGATTCGACCGGGAGAAAGTCTATGAAGCTGCGCGGCAAGCGGGTACTACTGATTTTGATATGGTTTATTGGTATCTCAATCGTGAGGATTTGCTTCAACACGAACGGGATAAAATCGAAAAGGAATACAAACAACTAACAGAAAAACGAAAAGCGGCAGCAACGGAGGGCGATGCAAGCCCGGCAGACTTGAAAGAACCGCCAAAGAAATTTAAGAAATTAGAGGACGTTGGCGGTGCGATCATGGAAGATATAAAAGCTGGAAAAACATCGTTCTTTACCGAATGAGGTTGCTTTTCGTTGACGGAGGCTCAACGAAATGGCTCTGAATTATGATAATGTCACCGCGATTGTGCGTGACAAGTACATCCCTACCCTGAAAGATCAGGTTCACAAAGGAAGCGCGGCGCTTGCCCTGCTTGGGCTTGATGATCGCATTAAAGACCCCGGCCCCCGCCTGGAAACGATGGCTGTAGGCGGCGGAACAAAGGTTATCCAGCCTTTGGAATACGGCGAATCGAATGCGCAGTATTACAGCTATTACGATACCATTGATACCACTCCCCCGGAATTCATCACCGCGGCGGAATATGTCATGCGCAATATCGCTGTGCCGATTTCCATTAGCCAGGATGAGGAACTCAAGGTTGACGGCGATGATCTGAAAGTCCTGGATTTGCTGAACGCCAAAATGGAAAACGCGAAAAAAGGAATGCTCAAACAGTTGGCAACCGATTTTTACACCGGCTCCGGCGCTAACGGTTTGATCGGCCTGGATACCGCAATCTCAACCGGAACCTACGGCGGAATCGCCGGGGCTTCCTATTCCTGGTGGCAGTCTGGCGTGGATACAACCGCGCACACCGCCGCGAACATGAAAGATTCAACCAGCACCAGCTACCTGCCTACGATTTTGGCGACCGGCTATGCGGCCTGTACCCAATTGGGCAATCCCGCACCGACCCATGTGCTGATGACACAGGAAGTATGGGACATTGCTGAATTGATTGCCGCCGATGACAAGCGGTTTAACCAGCCCGTTGCTGGCAGCAAAGGCGCTGCCCTGGCCGACATGGGTTTTTCGGTGCTGATGTGGAGAAGCATCCCCCTGATCGTGGATCGCTACATCTCTACCTCCAGTTACCCGATGTATATGGGGAACTTCGCCGAAGGCTTCACCATGTATTATCATCCCAAGAATAACTTCAAGATGTCCGAATGGGTGAAACCGGCCAATCAGCAGGCGCGGGTAGCAATGCTTACCTATACCTGCCAGACCGCAGTCAGCAACCGGCGGATGTTTTACCGTTGGTCAGACCTCAAGAATTAAGCGGTTAATCAACTGAACATCAAAACGCATATCCAAGAGGAGTAATAAGAAATGGCACAAGGAACCCAAGCAGCGTACCGGAAGCCCCGCGCAGCCGGCCCTGCTATTCTTATCAGCCCGGATGGGCTTTACACCAATGATACCGTTCGCAAATTCAGCCTGGGGCAGAAAGCCTATGACGTTGACGGAAATGTTTACCGTTACGTTCTGGCGACCGAAGCCCTGGCGCGAGGGCAGGTAGTAACGGCTACCGCCCTGGCTGCATGGGATAGCGGTATCCTGGTTGACGGCGCGGTGACTGCCGGTGATACCAAGATTCACGTTGACACCGTAACCACTGCGGTTGCCGCAGGATATTGGAGCGGTTACTGGATCGGGCAGGCTCCCGCCGCCACCGGCAAGGGCGCACTTCATAAGATTCTCGGCCACGAAGCCCTGGCCGCCTCCGGGGAAGGGGATATTCTTCTTGATCCTTCCACCCCGGCAGCCGAAGCGTTTGCAAACGACGTGGCGCTCTTGATCTTCCATCCCTGGAAGGTTGAACTGTGCGACGCGACCAGCGAAATCATTCGCGGGGTAGTGGTGAACACCATCGACGCAGGAAGCTACGGGTTTATCCAGACCGGCGGGTTTGTTCCCGATGTGCTGGCCGGGCATTCCACCAGCGCGGCAATCGTTCTGAACGAACCGCTTGTTCCGCTTGCGACTCCCGCAGGCTCCGTTGAGGGCGTGGATTTTAGCTCTGCTTCGGAAGCGGAAGTATTGCAGGCTTGCGGTATCCGTTTGATCGCCCTGGAAGCATTGGCACTGAATACCGTTGCCCGCGTTCCCGCGTATATCTACGGCGAACTGTAAGCAAACAGAACACGGTGGGCGCAGGGGAGCCACTATCTCCCCTGCCCCGCTTATAGGATTTCAATTCTATGGCAACTCTTACCGGCGAAATCACTAAGGTTCGGGCATTGTTAGATCAGACCGATAATACCGATACGCAATTCTCAGATACCATGATTGGGAATTTGCTTAATCAAGGGCGGCGTTTGTTTGCCAGGATTTTGCCGCAGGAGATGATACCGGGATTGAAAACCACTGCTTCGATTACTTTGACATCCGGGGCAGGTGCATTCCCCTCTACTTTCTTGCGCCACGTGGAAGATGGGCAGCAGCTTGTCGATTCCGTGCAGGCCAGGGAAATCCCGCCGGGCGAGAGATGGAGATTGAAATTCCTTTCCGCCAATGATCTCATAAAAGGCGGCACGACCGACAAATATTACTTTTGGCACACTACCGGAGTATTGGTTTACCCGACTACCGCTTCTGCCATGACTTTTCAGTTTATCAAAAAGCCGACCGACCTGAGCGGCACGGATAGCACCGAATTACCGCCTGACGTTGATGACATGGTTGTCGATTTCGCATTCTACAAGTGCATGAATACGCAGCGTGGGGATATGGATATTGCGGCAATGATAGCGAAGGAACGGGGATTCCATTTACAGGGAGCTAAAGTCTAATGCCTACTACGCTTACCTATAAAGAAATTCAGGATTTGGTGCAGGATCAGTTGCAGGAAGTCTTGGCCGCAACCGACATGACCGGCGCGAAAATCCGCAAATATATCAATATGGGCTATAATGATTTCTGCCGCAGAACCAAGATTCTTTCCGACAATTACGACATTACCACTGTAGCGGATCAGGAAAGTTATTCTCTTGTTACCGGGGCGTTCCTGCACATTCAGCACGTGCGCTATATCGAAGATTCCACTACCGAATACGGAGAACCGTTGAAACTTTATCCCGGCGGATATGCCGGATTGCCGCAGCAAAAAGAATTCGGAATACCCTGTTTTTATTGGACCCGCTATCACGGCGACAATACTGCCGTTGAAATCGGCACTGTTCCGATTATTTCAACCAGTTCTGAAACCTTGCGGGTATTCGGTTATAAACTCCCTGCGGCGATGGGGTTAGACAGTTCCGTTCCGGTAATCCATGAAGCCTATCACGAAGCCTTAGTGCTTTATCCGGTTTGGAAAATGTGCAATGCCTATGCTCATAAAAGCAGGGCAATACGGGAAAAGGCGCGGGAAGCGCGGGATGAATATTTGGAAATGGTTGCGAGCACCAATATAGACAGCAGCGCCTTTTCGTTAGATGATATTTCTACCGTTGACGAATACGATAACGGAGAATATTGATACTGCTATGGCAAGCGAAAAACGATACCTGAAACTCAGCAATTTCAAAGGGGTAAACCGGGCAGTATCCGAGCGCGATGCTATTGATTACGCGCTACAGGCTGAGAACTTCGATAGCAACCTTGAAGCCGGTAAGTTGATCAGCCGGGGAGCGATTGGCATTATTTCCTCTGCCGCCGCCAATATAGATAAATTTGTCAATTACCGTGATGTGGAATGGAATAAGGATGTTTTGATAGTTTACGATAAAGATTCTACCGCCGCCAACCGCGACCTCTATGTTTTCACCAGGACATTAGGCGCAGCCATAACTTATGTAGCGCATTCAACCCCTACCTACCGATACGGTTCATTGCGCTTTGGCGATAACCTGCAATTCCTGGTGCATCGAAACGGGGTAAGAATCGGAACAGGGACAGCAGCGACAAACAGGGCGATGTTCGCAGGGTATATCAACCGGGCGGTAGGAAGTAAGCACGGAGCGATGTTTAATGATGCCATTGCTTTTGCGGATTTCTTCTTGTTGAAACAACAATGGGTGCAGCAATCAAGCCTGTTGAATGAAGCCACGCATATTTTATACGATTCAACCCGTGAGAGATACTATGTTTTAACCAGTCGCGGATTAGAAATTCGGGATAGTGATTTTTATGTTGAAAGAATATTGGATGACGTAAGAACCTGGCGGGATAATATCACCGCGACGGTATCTGCGGTATTCGGAGGATTATGTATAAGCGGAGATTCCCTCTATGCAGCAGGGGCAATTCCCGAAAGCGATGATACCAAAATTGTGCAATACGATCTCACCGATGATTTTAACGTGCTCAATTCGGTAACAAAAAGCGCGGCATCCAATGAATATTTTCATTTTGTTACTTGTGACGGAACCAAAGTTTATGCTACGTGGACAAATACGGTCAATTTTCGCATTGAGGAATATTCCCTTACCCTGGGTTCTGCGGCAACCCGCTATGATTCGGTAGGCGTTCATCTTTTGGGGATTACCTTTGATTCTACTTATGTGTATGCCATTGACCAGGATAATGGGTTGATTATAAGAATGTTAAAAGCATCACCATATACCGCAGACAGTTATAATCCCGGCGTAACTAACATGATTGACATTGCCCACTATGACGGGAATCTGTATTACATCAACAAGACTACTATTAATGTAACGGCAACCGCGACGTTTAACAGCGATTCCGTCAAATATACCGATGCAAACCAGGATTTCAATGCGATCAACTTTAACAGTGCAATCCCCTATCTTGCCCAAAAGAGCGGCAGAGTTGTAAAATTTGATGGAGTAACAAACTTTAATGTAGCCGGGTATATCCCGACGAAAATTTCCATGAGCTGCCCTTTGCAGAATATTCCCATTACTCATGCAAGTAATTCTACATTTTTCTACGCCTTTTCGCTTATTGATATTTACGGGCAGGAATCCCACTTACATCAGGGATGTGTTGTGACCCGTGTCGATGGGGTGCAAACCAGCAAGATAACGATAAGCGTCAATGTTAATTCTGAGGCTTTCGCCGAAATGACTTCCCCATCGACCGACCCCGATGATGCGTTATCGGTATGGAATGAATTTCGACGTATCAAGAAAATCAGGGTTTACCGGGCATACAATGAAACATCAACATCTCAGGAGCCGACCACTGATTTTAATTTTTTGCGGGAAATAGATATAAATGATGTTGACTGGACAGAAGTAACCGCTAATGCGCTCTATACGTTTGAATTTTACGACGGAACCGCACAAAAGTCTATTTCTACCGTCACCTACGAAGAATCGAGCGGATTGCCGGAAACCTTTAAACCCTATTACACCAACTGGCAATACGGTATTGAATTTCAGGATCGCTATTACTACGGCAATGTTCTCACTGATGAACTCAACGCGCACGAAATTATTGAAACGCCCATCAACGCGCCGGATGTTGCCTATCAGCATGACCAAAACATTGATTACTTCCATCCTAACGACGGCGATGAAATCAAGGGCTTTGCAACGGCATGGAACCGTTTTATTGCATTCAAAGGTCATCGCTGCATGGTGTATTACGGGTTGGATAAAGAGAATAATTATGACATCGGAACATCCGCGCCCAATTCCATTGTTACCCATAACAACGTGGTTTATTTCATATACAGGAATGGGATATATGCGCTTACCCCTTCCGGGTATAATCGAATATCCATGCCGGTTGATGAACTGTTAGCGGCGGAAACATTGACTTCCGTTTCCGCAGTGTATTACAAAAACAAGCGCAAGTTGTGGTTTCATGTTCCCTCATCGAAGTCTTATCTGTTCAACCATGATGAAGGAACATGGGATATATATGACGTGAACAACGGCGCAGCGTTCAATTTCGCCTATGTGGGGCTGGCATTGGATAATAAGATATTTGGCTCGAATGACGTTGATGAAAAAGTATGGGAATTTGATTCGAGCATTGACGACGCTTCCCCTGATATGACGGTTATCTTCAAAAGCGCCGACATACCGCTTGGCGACAGCTTTCTGAACGCGGTTATTACCCGTCTATTTGTGACTTTTCACAACACCAGCGGGACAGAAGATTTAACAGTAACAATTTACTATTTAAACGAAGATGGATGGCACAATAAGAGCTATACCTTTGATTCTTCTCCCACCGCCGATGAAACGAAAACAAAATATCTATCCGGCGTTTGGGGGCAGGTGGTAAGATTTGAAATCAGTGAAGCAATAGCGGATAAACTCTATATTGATTCAATCGGTATTGAGTACCTTGTCAAAAAACATGACCGGATATTAAATGTCAGCACGTAAGAAATATAAATTCCCGGAGCGCACCGGAGATCGCAAGGTAGATCAACGGCTTCAAGACATAGAGGATAACTTTGTCTCAGCAAACCGGGAAGGCGATGTATATATCGACCGTGATGTGCATTGCCGGAGTATCTATGTAGAAGGCGATTCGATTTATATCAACGGCATCAAATTAAGCGCCCCGGTATTCGATGACAATGGTTTCTATCTGCAATATGACCGGGTTAATAAGAAATTCACCTACGAAGAAAAAGCTTCCCCTGTCATTGAAGATGTGCAGGATATAGTCGGGGCAATGCTTACCGGGAATACCGAGACGTTTATTGCAGTCACTTACGAGGATAGCGACGGAACCATTGATTTCGTTGTGCCGGTCAAGGATGAAGATAACATGGCAAGCAATTCGGCTGCACATTTGCCAACGCAGCAATCGGTCAAGGCGTATGCCGATACGGTGCAACTCAACGCGGAATTGTTTGCGTTTTTCATGGGTTAATCATGGCGAATACTTATCAACTATTGGGGCAGGCCAGAGAGAACAGCACAAACGCGGTAAGCGTGTATTCGCCGGGAGCAAGCGAAGAAGTTATCATTAAGCAGATTGTTGTAGCAAATACAAGCGGAGCAGCGGCAACGGTGAGAATATTTATTGACAACGACGGAACAACTTACGATGAATCGACCGCAATAGCATGGGATGTGGCAATCCCCGCCAACAGCGTTTGGGACAGGGGTATAACAATTTGCATGAACAACGCGGCGGGGAATTTTGCATATCGCTCAAGCGTTGCGAATGCACTAACGATAACGGTGTTTGGTGTTGTAAAGACATGATGAAACGACTATACATCTTCCTGCTACTGAGCGCGGTTGCTTACGCGCAAAGCAGTATCATTGTGCCGGAAACGAAAGACCGGGAAGTGCGGGCGCAGGATTCCTATTCTATTGATGCATTCGGGCGCTGGCGGGTATCCGAGCCGTTTACCCTGTTCGACAGCAAGCAGTTGACCGATTCTTCCGCCTTGTTTTGGGACGATCAGGAAACGGATAGTTCTATTTCCGAATACGTTGACAATTACGCCGCTACCAAGATGAAAGTGGCGGATACTACTTTGGGAACGCGCACCCGGCAGACGTTTATGAGATTCAATTATCAACCGGGGAAATCCCAATTAATTCTTTTGACCTTTTCCAACATTAAAAGCAAGGCGGGGATAACCAAACAGGTAGGCTATTTCGATGACAAGAATGGGATATTCCTGGAAAGTCGCAATGATAGCGTGTTTGTGGTTCGGCGCACCTATGTAACCGGAAGCGCAGTTGACAATGAGGTTTATCAAACAAGTTGGAATCTTGACACCATGAAGGGCACAGGCGTTTCCGGGGTGACGCTGGATTTCACCAAAACGCAGATATTCCTGATTGATCTGGAATGGCTTGGCGTGGGGCGGGTAAGATGTGGCTTTGTGGTTGATGGGCTTATTTATTACGTGCATGAATTTAACAACGCCAACAGCCTGGGCACTGTTTACATGAGCACGCCGAATTTGCCCTTGCGTTATGCGATCTCAAACGACTCGACCGCAATGGCAGACAGCATGTATCATATCTGCTCAAGCGTTATGAGCGAAGGCGGACAACAGGAAAATGGAGTATTACGTTATAAATCAACGGCGGGAACGCATTTAGACGCAAACACCGAAAATACAGTCTATGCCCTGATTGGAATAAAGCTAAAATCCGATCATCTTGATACGGTTGTAAAACTTGTCAACGTGGCTTTGCAACTGCAAACGGCAAGCAATCGCTGCGAGTGGGCAATTTATTTCAATCCTACCGTAGCGGGAACGCTAACCTGGAATAACGAGACAAATAGCGGAGTGCAAACCTGCTTAGGCGCAACCGCGAATACCGTAACGGGAGGGTACGCTATAACCGGGGGATATGTCGAATCAAGCGGCGTGGCGACGGGCGGGGCGGGAAGCGTGGCGGGGAATATTACCAATGCGCGGTATTTAGGCTCAACCATCGCCGGGGTATCTGATTCGATATTCGTTGTCGTGCGTCCTATTGGCGGCAGTACAAACGTGGATGTTGAAGGAAGTTTAACTTGGAGAGAGCTACGCTAATGTATAAATATCATTTTAAAATCAAAGTCAATGGCAAGCATATAATTAAAGAGGTTGTGACATGGCACTACCAGGAATCATTGCAGGGGTAGCAACGGGCATAGGGGCACTTGGTTCATTATTCGGAAGCGGAAGCAAGACAGAAATTCCGCCGGAATTGCGGAAGATTTATAAAATGCTTTTGGAGCGTTCACAGCAAGGGCTGTCCGATCAGGCAGTGAGCCAGATGTTGCAACGCGCAAAAATTGGATTGGGTAACGAAGCAGGCGCATTAAGTTCCCTCACGCAATCCCGTTTAACTCGCGCCGGAGCCGGAACCGGTGTTCAACAGACCGCCTTGAATCGCATTAACGCAGAACGCCTAAAAGGCATAGGTTCTGCGACAATCGACGTGGGGTTAGCTGATGAACAGGCCAAGCAGCAGGCAATGATGGCATTGGCGCAAATAGCCCCTATGTTTGGCAGCGAAGAATTTAAAAGCTTCTATGGAAGCGGTTTTGCAGATTTGTTCGGGGCGGGATTGAACTATTTTCTAAACCGGCCTGAGAAAAAGAAGCAAGCACAGCAAGGAACGGGTATTTATGATACCCCTTATGGTGAACCTGGTGAAAGGTGGGGATAATGGCAAAGCAAGAAGTGACACGCACACCTGACCGCTTGCGCGGCGCGGAGAATATGGCTTCTGCCGTAGCGCGGGTACTTGATTTCACTTTGCAAAATCAAATGCAGAAGCAACGCGAAATGCAGGCATTGGATAAAGTGCGCGAAATGCAGGCCGCCGAAGATGCCCGCTTAGATGAGAAAATCCGCGCCGACTTTGCCAACCTGCAAACCAAACTTGCCGACGAAGGATTGCGTTGGAAAGAGCAAAAAGCGATTGAGCAGCAAAAACTTGATCAAATGAAAGCCAAAGACGATCAGGCCGCCGAAATAGGGCACTTGAAACGTTTGCAAGAATTGAGAGATGCACAGAACAAGCTAAAGATCGAACGGATGCAGCGTGACATCGAGGAATCTCAATCGAACCGCGATATAAATTTTATTAATGCAGCCAAGTCGCTTTATCCGGTAGAATCATATCTTAATACCTATGAAACACTTATCAAAGTACCTTACGAAACCGGGATTGATCCTATGCCCTATCTTGAGCAGGCGGAAAATCTCAGACGGCAACGGAGAGCGTTCTTGCAGGCGCAGGGAGTAAACATACCCGAAGAAGCAGGGCCTTTTCGGGAAGGATACCGATTTCCTTTTGATCCGTTCAAACAGCAGCAAACCGGGCAGCAATCGCCTTTTGATTTTATGGGGGAAGGCGGCAGAGAGTTAATACAGCCGAACCAGCAAGCGCCGACGAAAGAAAAAACCAAACTCGAATGGCCTGAATAATGCCAGAGAAGAATCTACAATACCTGTATGATACCGTTTCGCAGACGCATGACGTTGGCGATTATGAGACCTTTGCCAAGAAGATGCAGAGCGAGAAGAATCGCAGGTTCTTTTACGACACCTTTTCGGAGAACTACGATCTTGGGGATTTTTCTGCCTTCGAGAACAGGTTATTCCCAAAAATGGGTTTGGGTGAGGCGGTTGTCGAACGGATAAAGCCGACTGTAGGTGGAAGAGGGGCGGCGGTAGAAACAATTTTAAAAACTTTGGCATTACCTGCCAATCTTTTGGCCGCAGCGTTACCAACTCGAAGCGGTGAAATGGCTGGCAAAGAAGAAACTTATGCCGAACAAGTGGCACGTGGCAAATTCCCCGCCGAAGCATTATCCCCGGAAGAATTGCAGGGAATCGGAAGGGCTTTTAGAACCGCCACCGGGCAATATCAGGCAGCCTTGCCGGAGCAGGAGCAGGCATTAGGGGCATTGGCAACGGATGTTATAGTCGATCCGCTCAACCTTGCCGGTTGGGGGCTTGGCAAAAAGGCAATGGATGTTATCAGGCTTGCCAAAGCGGGGAAAGCGGCGAATGCGGCAAAGACCGTTGCGGAAGTGGCAGAAGCGGCAAAGACCGTGAACATCGACGATTTCGTTGCATCGCTTGGCAAGTCGAAAGAAGAAAGCGCACTCAAGAAGATTCTCAATGATATAAAAGAGGGCGTTGATCCGAACGAGATTGTTGAACGGGCGGCGCGTGAAAATATAGATGTGACCAGACTGCCGGATGTAAAAGGGAAACGCACTATCTTTACACCGGAGGAATTGGAAAAAGACTTGTTCCGGGTTAATGTAGAAGAATTGCCGGATATAACAAAGGAGGCTCCAGGTGGTAAAGCGCGTCAAAGGCGGGTGGCGGGTAGTAAGCCACAAAGGGAAGCCATTAAGCCGGAAGCTGAAATCGAAGGCGGCGGCGGTGCGAAGGCTGAAACAGGTGGAGTGGTTCAAGCACCACAAAAAATAATTGCCAAAATCAAATCAGGCGAAGCCACTGGCAAAGATATAAAACAGTTTGCCCAGGAGCAACCGAAAGCCGTTGTTGATGAAGCTGAGGCAACCTTGCGTCAGGAATTCAAACAGGCTGCCAATGATTCACCGGAGCAGGGCAATCTCTCCCAGGGGATTGATATACTAACGCAAGCAAGCGGGAAAAAGCCGCAAGTGCCCATTGCAACCGCGAAAGGGACAGCCGAAACCGGGAAGAATATCAAAGTTTATCATGGTTCCAGGCGTGACATTAAAGGTGAATTGAAGCCCGACAAAGACGGGATATTTTGGGTAACGAAAGATAAGGATTGGTCTAAAGGATATGGAACGAACACGCTTGAATTTGAGATACCCGAAGCCAAAATATTAAAAGAAGGCGATCCTGTTTATAAAGAGATATTAGATGCTGCACCCGATCAGGGATATAGCAAATTACAATGGCTGGAAGAAGCTGAGAAGCGAGGGTATTTAGCGGTTGAAAGAGGTAACGAGATTGCTACAAGAACAAGTGTCATAAAGGGAGGAGAAAAAGAATTTTGGCAGATGACGCAACAAGAAGCAATCAATAAGTATATGGAGCACCCGGCATTTAGAAAAGAGCCATTAGAGAGCAGAAGAACTTATAATATAGTAAATTCACATATACAAGAAATAATAGATGCCATAAGGGGAGGTAAAAAGGTTCCTAAAGAAGTTATAGATTCCCTGTCAGACGATATTTTAAAAGCATATCCAAAAATCGCTGAATATGCAAAATCGCTCTCTGTGCCCAAAGGCGCACCCACCGGAGCGCAGAAGGTTAGAACCGCAATCGGGCGCGATCCAAACTTGCGCCTGAAAGACAGTGAGGTTGAAAGCATTTACGGCGCAGGCACAGAGGAAAGCAAGAAGCTGATAAAGCAGATTGGCGGGGGCAATAAAACCCTTGACGACGTGAGCCTGCAATTGCAGGAAGCGGGAACCATCCCGCCAGCGCCGGGCGGTTATAACTCACAGCACCTTATCAACTTGATTTCGGAAGATGCGCCGACTATTGCCCAGGCAGAACGCGAGTTGGCAAAAAAGGCCGATGAAATTTACGGCCCAATGGCAAAGGAAGCGCCGCCTATCAAGGAACGGCCTGTGCCACCGAAGCCGACCAGCAACGCCGAAAAGCTCATGTATGACGATCTGAGCGTGGGAGACGAATTTACGATCAACGGGGAAAAGTTTACCGTAACGGCCAAGATGGTTGACGATGAAACCGGGCGAGCGTGGGGAATCAAGCTGAAAGACCGGAAAAACTATGAACAGGATTGGGGCGACTTTGAAACCGGCGTGTCGTTTGACGCGGGGAGTTTGAAGAAGGCGGGAGAAGCCGCACCTGCACCGAAAGCCGAGCCGCTTGAACAGCTTGCGAAGCCGACGGCAAAAGAACCCTGGGAGATGACTAAGGGTGAGTTTTATACATCTGACGAATTTGCTCCAAATTATTATACTGCATTAAATTTTCCCCGTTTAGAAGGAGATGAGATTGTAACCATTTATCGAGGTATCAAAAAAGGTGCAACAAGGAAAATCAAGCCAGGTGACTGGGTAACAATGAATAAAGGATTAGCAGACGATGTTGCTTTTTTCCGACGTGGCAAGGATTGGGGGGAGGTTATACAAGAGAATGTTAAAAAATCTGATTTAGTCAAGATGGATTATGATATAGGGAACGAATTAGCCTACCTTCCTAAAGGAATTGAGAAAATACATAAAAATGCAGTAGAGCAAGCCCTATCCGAAGGCAAGCCCGTTCCCGATGAAGTGCTCAAAGATTACCCCGATTTGGTGAAGAAAGCCGAGCCTACGCCCATCGAGCAGGTGGCGAAGCAAACAACAACCGGAAGGAATTACCCTGATACTTGGGATAATCAGATAAAATTGGGAAGAAAGGTAGAAATTGTAAAACAGGCAGGTTGGACGACTAACAAAGGTGGATTGTCAAGGCTTGGTGAGAAAATTGCGGAATCGAAGTGGGAAGAATTATCACCAGCAGCAAAAAATGTTCTTCAAAGGAAAATAGATGACTTCTATTCCAAGCCCCTCAAAGAAGGCGAATCCATCCCCTTGCAGCGCGGAACGAAAGAATTTACCGAAGAAGCCGCTAAAGAAGGCAGACCGCTTGAAAAGCTAACCCGCCAGCAGAAGAAAGAGAAGTTTGCCGAAAAGCTGGAAAAGGGCAAATACGAAGGGGATATGTTTGTCGAGGCGCAACGGGCAAAGCAGACTTCGCTATTAGAGCCGCCGAAGGAAACGCCGCTTGAGCAGTTGACGAAAGGCGGGAAAACGCCAGTTACGTTTAAAGGCTTGCAGCATGTCCCCGGAACCGATAAGGCTGTTCCGCTTGTTGACTTGCCCAATGGCTCTACCGTTGGCCTGGATGAAGCGGCACATTATCTTTCCCCGGCAGAAAAAGCAAAGATTGATGAAGCATTCAAGACAAGCCATTTCTCTGGGGTAGTTGACCAAAACGAAGCAATCCGCTTAATGGAGGCTGGAACTGATGTTGTTGGCCAAACCGCACCAAAACAAGCGGGTTTAGGTATATCTCCCGATTTAAAGAAAAGAGCGGCCAATTTCTTACGCAAATACTTTAAATCCGGCGGGAACTTGCCAAAAGAGGTTGTGCGGGAAGGTGAAAAACTGCGCGGCAGGATTGCGGTGAGAATGCGTGATATTGACCGCCACTTGAATACCTTGCGGCAAGTTGCCAAAGAAACGCCGGAACTTCGCACCGAGGCGGGATTGCAAAAAATGGATGCCTATCTAAAAGGCGACCGTTCGGTCAATTTGCCCAATCACGTCAAGGTCAATTTGGATGCAATGAGAGATGAAATAGACAATCTTTCCCGCGAATTGATGCGAAGCGGCATACCGTCTGAGAAATTGCAATTGACGATTGAAGATAATCTTGGGCAGTATATTACCCGCTCTTACCGCAAGTTTCTGGAAAAAGGGTATAAGCCGACCGATGAAGCAACGCAGGCAGCGAGGGCTTTGTTTACTCATACGATACCATCCGAAATGGTGGGAGAATTGCCGAACCTGAATTATGTAGGGCGCAGGGTAAAGTTGAGTAACGCAGGCTTTGAAACCGTTGAAGATATAGCAAGAGCGACACCAGATGAGTTAGTTTACGCAATTAATACTAAGGGCTATACTACCGCAAAGGCCGCCGACGACATAGCCGAAGCGCAAAGGCTTTTGGGTGAAATCCCCAACAGAATTGAGGGGCGTATTGATGAACTCCTGGCAAAAGACCTGGATAAGGCTAATTTCCGCCAGGGAACACCAATGGGCAGGGTTAATCTAAACAACCTAAAGCGGCGCAAGGATATTGACGAAGCTATCCGCGACCTTTACGGCGAAGTAAAAGACCCCTATGTAAATTTTTATATCACCGCCAAAAAGATTATTGAGCAGGTAGAGAACCGGAAATTCTTAGAAGGTATTGCGCGATTCAATGAAAGCCTTTCGGTAGGCGATCCGCAGAAGTTTCTCTACAATAAGGCGTTCAAGCAGGGTGATAAGAGTTATTCCGTGAAACTTTCTGCCGAGGGCAATAAGGCTTTGGAACCCTTAGACGGGCTTTA
>Ga0075458_10000016_pt1 | contig 43246 bp, 51 predicted proteins | sample DEB3_08_DNA_FD_77576 | JGI IMG/M metagenome (GOLD analysis project Ga0075458, IMG submission 77576) | Aqueous microbial communities from the Delaware River and Bay under freshwater to marine salinity gradient to study organic matter... | ecosystem: Environmental > Aquatic > Marine > Coastal ... | reverse complement strand
GGCGATTGCGTATTGGGTCGAGCAGATGTCGAAGGACATCGAAGAATCCAAAAAGATGCAGTCCGCCAAAGACCTGAACGACGAACTGAAGCGATTTCGTCAACAAGTCTTTGGTGGGAATCGGAGGACACCGAACAATCGATGGGCAACCTCGCGTAATTACTCTGGAAATCGTCGTTGAAGTCTAATGGGTTGGACCTGTAGAGGGGCATGTATCTCTATAGATACTATATAGTTACTTATATAATTTTATATAGTTATTATATAGTTATTTCTTAGGTTACTTCTATAGTTACACCTGAAGACCAGACGACTACAAGAAGAACCTAAAGGAAGTAGATTGAAGGTATACCACTGTAAAGACTGTGGTTGTAGCTATAGTCATGACCAAGGTTACCTCCACAGTTTAACCTGTGGGGCACGTAAACGACCTGCAAAGATCGTGAAGTCCAGTGAGATCGACCAACAGATGGGCCTCGTCAACATAGGCCCGTATCGCGTGAGAAGAGACCTCAATGAGTGATTATCGGAAGAAACCTGTGGTTATCCAAGCAGTTCAAATGCCTGTGGCCGGATCGGTCCATGATGTTCTGCATGGCATAGACATCCCCTATGAGGCTGGTGATTGGATTATCACCGGAGTCAAGGGTGAGCGGTACGCCTGCAAGGACGATGTGTTCCGGGCCACATACGACCCAGCTTAATAACGATCAATGACCCTCAGGTGCATCCCAATAGCGATCCCTGAGGGTTACATCGGGTTTCATGAGATCGTCGCTCGTAGGGGCACGGCAGCGTTTCCTGAGGGTATTCTGAGGGTAACTCGGAAGATGTTAGCAACTGGTTATCCTGTTGGTGTTCTGTGAAGGTCACCTGAGGGAGAGGGAAGCGAGGGTAGGTAGGACGCCCGGAAGGGCTGCATTCCCCGAGAGTAGACGACCTCGATTGTACCTCAGGCAGACCACACAGAACAGCGCGGATAATTTGGCGAAAAAATGTCTTAGGGTACCGCCTATAGCATCGCTGCCGGCTTCCCCCATGTGGGTACCCTGTTCATAACCTGTTGACAACGCTGGGCATTAGACTTGCATAGACACCAGGAAACCCCGATTTGTGGATAACTAAGCAACAAACCCAGCAACAAAGACACATAAACCCTTGTAATCATTGGCTAACCAAGGGATATTGTATCCGTTTCACAGGACCGACAAGGCTATAAAGCCCTATCGGTCCTTATTTTTTCGATTCCCGACTAGATTACTCAACAATGTGGTACATTCGCATGTCTTTCTGACATCGGGTGTATCAATGCGTTTTCAATCTACAGTAACCTAGTCAAGTATCCGTAGAATAACCTCAGGGCATAGTCTTTGTTGCACTTTCCACACATGGCAATGACACACTTGTGGGATTGATACCACACCCGCACAAAGTAGCCTAAGGCGTAACCTGAGGAATAACGCGGAGTTATCAGTAGTTTTCGCATGGCATATGGATTGCTTCCATGAGTGGGTATGATGCAGCAATGGGCCTAACCAAGGAGTAGACACTATGAGAATCGATGCAAACGGTAAGGTATGGGCTACATGGCGGGAATGGATGAAGATGGGGAAAGAAGATTCAATGCTAGGAAGACCTGAACCACGTTTCCCAAACCAACCCGATTACATGGCGGGATACAACCATAAGAAAAGAACTACCCCAACCAAAGGAGAATGACGCTATGAACCTTTTCTACTCAAGAAACACACTAGGCCTTCGAGGTATCAGACGCTCACAACGGTCTGTACTGGGTGGCTGGCAGAATTGCACAGCGATTTACTTACCGTTGGTTTCAATCATCATCACCTATGGCCCAATCACACCCAATATCAAAACTACACCACGAATGAGGAGACAAGCATGAAGAGCTTTAGCCTAGGTAGCAAGGTAGTCAATCGCAACGGTGAAACCGGCGAAGTAGTGGAACTCCTCTCGCCATTCTTCGTAGCGGTGTATTGGTATGAGGCAGACAGGGAAACGCGGTGTGATATTGGCACACTAGAAAGGAAGGGATAGGCCATGGAGACCATCACGTACAAAAGGTGCACCATTAAGCTAGTGCAGGACGAAGACCCTGAAAGCCCTAGGGAGTGGAACAACGTAGGGGAAATCCTTTATACCTCTTCCCGCTATAACTTAGGAGATCGGCGGACCACCTCAGAGGAAATTAGGGAGATTACCCAGCGCAAAGACGTTGTATACCTTCCAGTGTATGCCTACATTCACAGTGGGATAGCCTTACGCACTGGGCCTTTCGGGTGCCCTTGGGATAGCGGACAATGCGGGATTATCTGGTGTACGAAAGAGAAAGCGGTAAAGGAGTGGGGAAAGAAGCGATTCACAAAAGCAGTCAGGAAGAAAGCGGAGCAATGCTTAGAGGGGGAAATCAAAACGCTTGATAGCTACTTCCGAGGGGATATTGTCGGGTTTATTGCTGAGAATCCAGACGGCGAAGAAATCGACTCTTGCTGGGGTTTCTATCCCGATGATAGCAGGGGATATAGCAAACGCTGGGAGTACCCGATTGAAGAGGCAAAAGCTAGCATAGACCACTGGCGAGAGAAACGCACAAAGGAACTGAGAGAAGAACGGAGAATCACCCGCTCTAAGCGGGAACAACACATGGCATTGGCTTAGGTCAAAGAGGATAACATGAAACCTAACACACACCAGACGGACAACCTAGATGCAATCCTAGGCATTACTCGCGGGTTAGCCTTGGGGTTTGTTCTATGGGTACTTCTGATCAGTTTTTTATGCTTGTAACCTTCCATGTATAGAAAGGATCTACCCATGAAAACCTACCAATTTACAGTAGAGCGGCATGAAGACTACGGCACACTAGGGTTTAAACCTAAGTGGTACCCTGAAGGCGAACCTTTAGTAGGAATGACAGTGGCACATGACATTCTAGAGCATTTCCCACATGACGACGGGAAAGCAGAGGGGGAGTTTCTCGCCTTGGGTGCTGCTCTTTGGATACGCGGGAACGGGGGACTATTCAGCAACAGCAGTCCTGAAGAGAATATTGCCGCCGATCTTCCTCAGGTATGGGCGCATCACGTATACCGCGACAGGCGGACATCACTGAAACCGTGCGGGGTATCTCATGACGAAAGGCTCATGGATCAATGCCGTGAAATTGTGCGGATTGCCATGAATGAATTTAGACACCGAGAAGAGGAAATCCAGCCTAGTGAAGAGAATCAGGAAGGCATAGCACGGTGGATAGCGCGCGGATACATGAAAGCTTCACGGCGATACGGGCGCATAGGGGCCTGTATGGTAGCGTGGGATTTGTTCAGGCCGATTCAAGAGCAAGCAGACAGGGTACTGAAGTATGCAGAGGAAGGAATGATCCTCAACGTAAAAATCAGCCTAAAGAATAGGTCTGTCAAGGTGGCTTGCGATTATCCAGCGGATTTTTATTAACCTGATTCTTCCACACATAGAAAGGATCTACCTGTGAAACACAACGGGTTTGTATTTTATGATGGGCCTAGCATGCTTGATGGGAAACCGATTCTAGGCATTGCAACGGGATTGAAACAGACGCGGACAAACACGAAGACAGGTGCAATGATACAGACCTACATACTCCGCAAGGAAGAAAACCCAGTGATAGCACATAAGCGGGGGTTAGATGCTAGTGTGTGTGGGGATTGTCTTCATCGTACCTTGGGGACATGTTATGTACGACTAGAGAACGGTCCTCTACAAGTGTACAGGGCATATCAACGGGGGGGATATCCGCATCTTACCCTGCAAGAATCCCGCACACTACTTGTCGGACGTATCGTGAGATTAGGGGCATACGGAGACCCCGCAGCTATCCCTTTTGCAACGTGGGAAACCATCCTAGACTGTGCACATAACTGGACGGGATACACACACCAATGGAAAGCAGAACCTTTTGCTCCCTTCCAGCGTTTCACTATGGCGTCATGTGATACAGATGCAGAGTATCAAGAGGCAAAGGCTTTAGGTTGGCGAGCTTTCTATGTGGTACCTCAGGGTTACTCAGGGAAACCCCAAGGGGCCTTTTTGTGCCCCGCATCGGAGCAAGCGGGGAAAAAACTAACCTGTATCGATTGCACAGCATGCAATGGCACACAGGGGAAAGCTACTGCATCGGTCTTTATTCCAGTGCATGGAGTAGGCTTTAAGCAAACCCGCTTTTCTAATCTCATACAAATAGGGAAAGCTTCGCACTAATGCGCCCATATGTGGGAAGGATGATATCATGGAGCTAAATTGCCCTGTGTGTGGAAGTAACCAGACAAACACCTACCGAATCAAAGGTGGCTACTACCTTGTTGAATGCGTGAACTGCGACAGAGAGACCACGGTGGATTGTAGTGTAGAAGAACTAGCAGAGCGCATCGACAGACTAACCCACGCATAACCCTCTGAAGAGCCGCGTGGCGAAACCTGGCGGACACCATACCGCTAGGTCAGGGTTTTTTCAGGCATACATAGGGGGGATACCGTTTCCCGGTCCCTGTGTGTATCTTTAACTTCAACCAAGGGGAGGTGTGCCATGCACTCAGCATCTTTGCGACGTAACCCACCACGCACAACCGCAAACACGCGCCGTAACCGTCCGCCATGGTACCTGTGGATGCTCACGGCGATCTCCTGCGGGGTGTTTGTGGTGGGACTTATCATCCTCGCGCATCGCAAGTTCTTCGTCATTGCGGCCATCATCCTGAGTCTCATGGGGTTACCATCGGACGCACTGGCATCGTGCACAACCCACACAGTCTACGGGCCTGATGGTTCAATGCGCGTCTGTCAAACCTGCTGCAACAACGGGTCATGTCAGACATTTTGTAGTTAGCTAACCGGGCGTAACGTGAAGGGTGGGCACACCTTATGATCACTGTTTTTACCGCTAATGTTCCATTGCTAGGAGAGATCTATTTTGGGTATGATCCTGTGGGTGGAAAGTGTGTGTGGGAATTCACCTCTGCGAAGACACTCGCGGAGATACGGAGGTCATATGTACAAAGAACTGGGGATACTCTCGACAGTACTGTCAGCAGTCCGCCTGCTCGACGACAACATCCCCGCGCAGACGCTCAGTGTATTCCTAGCCGTCGCCAAGAATGAGGGCATCGGCATTGGGGAGCTTGCGACGAAGTGCGGGTTGGCGGATTCATCGGCCTCTCGTAATGTCGCGGCCCTGAGCGATTGGCATTGGCTGAAACGTCCTGGTCTTGGCCTGGTGGAAGTGCGAAGTGACCGGATGGACGTGCGGAAAAAGACCGTGTGGCTTACACCGAAAGGTAAGAAGCTCGCGGAACAACTTGTCGCGATATTGGGAGGTGACCATGCCTAAGCGAAACCTTCCTGATGGCATCCGCCAGAGGGGAAACAGTTACTTGATCGACGTGACCATCAAAGGGACACGGCGCACGAAGACCATCCCCGCGTTGGATCTCGACCGTGCTATCGCAGAGCAGGCCCAGCTTCGCGCCGACATGCTACGGCAGGTCTCAGTACCGGCGAAAGAGGAGCGCGACACCTGGACACTGAGGCAGGCGTATGACAAGTGCGTGGAGTTGTACTGGTCAGACGCAAACAGCGGGGTAAAACTCGCACGTAACGCGGAGATTGCCCTTGAGCATTTTGGCGAGGCTACACCGCTGGATGTCATCACTGATGAGAAGCTCGATCAATACGCCGCGTACCTCATGGCATCCGGTAACAGTAACGCGACGATCAACCGCAAGCTCTCCGCCGTGTCACGTATGCTCACCCTCGCGGTGAAACGCGGGAAGCTCGTGCGGAAACCCAGCGTGGAACGCCGCAAGGAGTTCAAGGGGCGTATCCGGTTTCTCTCCCACATGGAAGAGCAGCAAGTGCTCGGTACCCTGGCATCGTGGGGGAAGGATGAGCACGCAGAGGCGGTCTGTGTCCTGATCGATACTGGGATGAGACCCAGCGAACTGTACGCACTGGTCGAGCGGGATCTCGACTTCATGAACGGGATCATTCACGTATGGAAGACCAAGAACAAGGAAGCTCGGAGCATTCCTATGACACAGCGTGTCAAGGAGATCCTGTGGCGACGGTCTCAGGTCATCATGTCCGGGGCGTTGTTCCCTTACGACAACTTCTGGATGGAGCACGTATGGGATCGTGTGAAGGGACACATCGGCCTGGGTGAGGACAAGGAGTTCATACCTTACGCACTCAGGCACACCTGCATCTCCCGGCTGGTGCAACGCGGGGTACCCCTGAAGGTGGTGATGGAGTGGGCCGGACATAAGAACATCCAGACCACTATGCGGTACGCTCACCTGTGCCCCACGAACCTGATGGATGCCGTCAAGGTGCTTGAGATTGCGTAATCCGATTGCGGCCAATGTTGCAGATGATGTTGCAGAGATGTTGCGGAATGATGCAGAATAGCCGCAACACACTCGCTGAAATCTACGCCCGAGTGGTGAAATTGGCATACACAAGGGACTTAAAATCCCTGTATAACAATTCCCACATCTGCAATCGATTCATAAACCCGCTTTGGATCACACGATTCGAGCGGGTTTTCTTTTGCCTAGTCACTTCCACACATGGAACTATCCACAGGCTGTTGCTGGGTTTGTCTCCGCAGCATGCCCTTATTGGTTGGACCTGTAGTTGGCCCGAAACATCCACGGAGGGAATATGAACGACCTATACGCCCGTCAGTGTGAACTTGAAAAAGAGATGCAGGGCCTAGGGGCCAAGCGGTTTATTGAGCAGATTCAGAAGGCGCGGGAAGGCCACCAGGAGAGTAATACGATCTACGGTATGCAACTTGCCCAGCGGACCATCCTCCCGATGAGTCAGGCTCTTGAGGAGTGGGTGGCCCAGGTGAATAAGACACGCGGCACTCGCCCCATTGCAGCAAAGTACTTGGCAGACCTCGACCCGAAGGTGGTGGCGTACATCACTGTCCGGGTAGCTCTCGATTGTATCACCCTGCAACGGTCCCTACAGAAAACCGCTATCGCCGTCGCCTCGGGGTTGGAAGACGAAGCCCGGTTCACGCACTTCGAGGGAAACGCCAAGGGTCTCTGGCATACCGTCACCACGAAGCTCGACAAAGCCACGAAGCACGCTGGACACAAACGCCGCGTGCTCATTCATGCGATGAACCGTGCCGCTGAACGCGACAGCAACCTTGAGTGGCAACCGTGGTCGCAAATCGACAAGTACCATGTCGGGGTGCGCTGTCTGGACCTCTTGGCCGCAGCCACGAAACTGATTCGGATTGTGACCCTCGACCAGGGGAAGCGGACATCATCCACGGTCGTCGAAGCCACCGAGCAAACGCTGAAATGGATCGAGGAGAAAAACAGCCGGTGCGAACTGCTTGCCCCGGTGTTCCTCCCTACGATCATCCCGCCGAAGCCCTGGCGAAACCCCTACGAGGGGGGCTACCACACCAAGGCGGTGCGCCCGTTGCGTTTAGTGAAGATACGGAACGAGAATTATCTCGAAGAGTTGTTTCACCGGGTCGATGACATGCCCGTCCTGTATCAGGCGGTGAACGCAGTACAGGCCACACCCTGGCAGATCAACGGCCAGGTGCTCCGGGTGATGCAGCAGATTTGGGATGCTGGGGCGAACGTGGGGGAGGTACCTAGCCGGGAAGATGCCCCACTCCCACCGAAGCCGCATGATATTGCCACCAACAAGGAAGCGAGGATTGCATGGAAACGGAAGGCGAGTACGGTACACACGGCGAACGTGAAACTGAGAAGCCAGCGAATACAGATGGCGAAAATTCTCTACATGGCGGAGAAGTTCAAGGACGAAGCTGCGATTTATTTCCCCCATCAACTAGATTTCAGAGGCCGTTTATACGCTGTGCCGTCCTTTCTCAATCCGCAGGGGTGCGACATGGCGAAGTCGTTGTTACAGTTTGCAGACGGGAAGCCTGTGGGAGACCGTGGGAGTCGCTGGTTGATGATCCACGCAGCAAATTGCTGGGGGGAAGATAAGTGCTCCCTTGATGACCGCGTGAAGTGGTCGCGGGAGAACCTCACGAAGATCGTGGCGGTCTCGCTTGACCCCCTCAGTGAACAGTGGTGGACCGAAGCGGACAAGCCCTGGCAATTTCTCGCGGCGTGCTTCGAGATCCACGCAGTCATCCTCAACCCGGATTATGTGAGCCATCTTCCGGTCAGTGTCGATGGGAGTTGTAATGGGTTGCAAAACTTCAGTGCCATGCTCAGAGACGAGATTGGGGGACGTGCGGTTAATCTGCTGCCGTCCAAGTTACCAGCCGACATTTATGCACGAGTGGCGGAAGTGGCAGCGGAGAAAGTTGCCGTGGATGCACAAGCCGGTGACCCGGTTGCTCTGCAATGGGTATCGTATGGTTTTGATCGAAAGGCCACCAAACGCCCGGTCATGACGCTTCCCTACGGGGCCACGCAGTACAGCGCACGACAGTACATCAAGGACTACATTGACGAGCGTGGTGACCACCCGTTCGGGGAAGACGCATTCGGTGCCGCGATCTACCTCAGCAAACACATCTGGTCGAGTATTGGGGAAGTCGTGGTCGCGGCCCGGTCTGCAATGGACTGGCTACAGAAGACCGCACAGATCGCGGCATCCGAGGGTCTCCCGGTGAACTGGACAACACCAGTCGGGTTCCCGGTGTTGCAGTCCTACGTCAACATGGACAGCCGCACCGTGAAAACCAAGATGGGCGGGGCGATGATCTATCACGTCTTGACCGAAGAGACCACGGTGATCGACCGACGCAGGCAATCGAGTGGCATCTCCCCGAACTTCGTGCATTCGATGGATGCAGCAGCATTGATGCTGTCTGTGCGCCGTGCCCTCGAAGCGGGGATCAGCCACTTCGGGATGGTGCATGACTCCTACGGAACCCTAGCCGCTGACATGGACACCATGGCAGTCTGTTTGCGGGAGGCGTTTGTCGAGTTGTATCAGCATGACGTACTTGAGGAGTTCCGGGGGTCGATCTTGGCTGGTCTCTCAGAGAAGAAGCAGCGGATGGTCCCGCCGTGCCCACCGAAGGGCAACTTGGATTTAGCGGCAGTCAAACAAAGTGTGTATTTCTTTGCCTAGATACTTCCACGCATGGAAACGATCAATAGGTTGGACCTGTAGTTGACCCGAACACTTAACCACATGGAGGAAACCTTGTGAGAGCAGCACGCATCGCTCAACGGCAGCAACGGAAGAAGGGCATGAAGCATCTCATCCGCGAGATGCGCGGGAGGATCACGGACTTACGAATCGCGGGTCTCGCCGCGTTTGAGGCGGGGGCGTTCGCGGAACGACAACGGAGGACCAATGCCGAAAATAGTGAGGGATGTGTTAATCCCGGCCCTGTGTGTGGTGATGCTGAACACCGCGATAGTTATGGTCGTGGAACACTGGAAGCAACAGCCTAAGGAAACCACCCTACACTCTCCGCAGTTCCACACCAAGCAATGCTTTGTTAACGCCACCGAACCACGCGAGCCGTGGTCCCCTCCGGTTGACGGCATCGTGGAGGTGGTGGGGTATGGGCACTACCTCGTCTTGTACTACCGGGAAGCCGACCGGCGGTACGCGGGGCCGAAGGGAGGGTGGGCTGAGGGTATTCAAGAGTTTGACCGGATCTATAAACCTATAGCGTGCCCTAAGGAGTGGGCATCGAAGAAAGGACGGTGAGGGCTGGACGAGAAGAAGAAAGAGGAGACTCCCAATTACCTCGGAATGTTTGCGTTTGTGGCGAGGCAGTCTGGTTCCGATTATTACAACGGAGAATACTTCATTGTAATGCAGACACCACACACGTTGTTCGGCGTGAAACTGGCGGGCGGTTACGGTGGGCATGAGTTGAGAACTATTTCTCTCGCCGGGTCAGAGGCATACACGGTTGTGGGTGCGTATCAAGATGATGCCGCAGCGCGGGTCGGGATTGATGCGATGAAACACTTCGCGGGGACACCCCAGCGTGGGGAGAAAGAGCAATGGGTGAGTTCGGTGTATAGCGCGTGTGCAGCGAACGCCCGCTTGGCTGAGAACGCTATTAAAGCCCGAGCACAGCAGCCCACTGAAGAGAAGATGGAGTGGGGGCTTACAGCAGTCATCCACCTTTACAATGATGGAACTTATACAGAGTGGCGGGGGGTGAAATGAAGCTACACGTTGAACTAGAGCCACCCCAACCAGTTAAGCCAAAGATCGCCCGCATCACCTTACAGATATCCGTTGATGAGGCGCAGTTGCTGCGGATAGTAGGAGGTATGAATCACACCATTGCACGAGTTTTGTGTAGCGACCCTCGTTTTTCCTTTGAGCGCACAACTTTCGGGCCGAGTGATGAGGCGCGGGTAGCGGCGATGCTGGGTAGGTTGTATCACGCATTTGATGGAAATGAGGAATTTGAATGTCGTTAAGAACAGTCCGCTCGCAAATCCGGCGTGGTGATCCGCTGGATCTCACTCAGGTCACCGACATGCTACAGGGAGGGGTTGATGCCAGCGTGGTTGAGCAGGGTTTCGAGCGGGAAGAACTCAGTGGGTTCCACGTCATCGACGAACGGGACTTTGCCGCCTCCTACCGAGACGAAATTTAGTAGGCCATCCTACTGCCGAGACAAGGGTGGGTGTGCCTGGTCTGAGATTGGCATATGTACATGCACCCGCACACATAAATGTCAGTATTCAGAGTACGACTACCATCGGGAAGTCTCCGAAGGGACCACGTATTACCGGAAGACCTGTCAGGAGTGCGGACGAGAGTACGACCACGGTTATAACTACCCCGACTAACGAACATGTCAGCACAGGTCTACCTCGTGTTCACCTTCACGCTCGACGGGCGTTGGTGGTGGAAATTGATGGGCGGAGTTTCAATTCAACAACATTAGCCGAAAGGAAATCTACGCATGAGTGATCAGCAGAAGCGGGAGCAGTTTACCTCCCCCAAGGGGACCGCAAAGTGGATTCGAGTCAACGAACCGGACACCAAGTATAAGGATGAGGGTGAGTACAAGGTGGATCTCCTCTTGGAGAGCAAGAGTAAGGAAGCCAAGGAACTCAAGAAGAAGATCGATGATGCTATCGAGGTAGCGGTCTCTGAGGCGAAGGCGAACAAGGCCAACGCCAAGCACGCCAAGATCATCAAGGCGGCTTCGGTGACCCCATACCGCCCGGACGTGGACAAGGAAGGGAACCCCACCGGGTTTACGATGTTTCGCTTCAAGGCCATCGCTTCCGGTGTAAGCAAGAAGACTGGAAAGCGTTGGACCTTCAAGCCGCGTCTGTTCGACGCCAAGGGTAAGCCGATCCGGAAAGAGGTGGCGGTCTGGTCCGGGTCAGTAGTCAAGGTCAGCTACGAGATGAGCCTGTACGGAATCACCGCGTACTCCCCGACGATGGGAGCCGGGGTGTCCCTGCGGTTGTGCGCGGTGCAGATCCTTGAGTTGAAGACCGGCACTGGTAAGGACGCAGCGGCGTTCGGCTTCGAGGCAGAGGACGAGGGGTATTCACAGGATGATTCCCCCGCGTTCACGGACGATCAGGCGGAAGCAGGGCAGTCAAACGACGCAGCGAATGAGGACTTTTAATCGCCGGCAACGCTTCAACCAGCAACGTCAGAAAGATGGGAAGCGCAGCGGCTTAGAGTCGGCTGTAGCTTCCCAGCTTGATAAGGCTGGTGTGAAGTACGCATACGAGCAGGTCAAGATCGAGTATCACAAGCCAGCCAAGACCTCGAAGTACACACCGGATTTCGTACTTGAGAATGGCATCATCATTGAGACGAAGGGGATCTTCGATACGGCAGATCGGCAGAAGCATCTACTGATCAAAGAGCAACTCCCCGAACTGGACATCCGGTTCGTCTTCAGCAATCCCAATCAACGCATTAGCAAGATCAGTAAAACAACCTACGCCATGTGGTGTGAGAAGAACGGCTTCGCCTATTTTGCGAAGGCCGTTCCCACTGAATGGCTCAAAGAGAAAGGTACTAAACAATCGTGATTGAACACATGGGCTATATCCTCATCGTCAGCATCCTCCTCATCATTGTCTGTGCCCTTCCAGACATCATCCATGATCTCTCGGAGTATGCCTCCGACGTATGGCAGGCGATTCGCCGCGTGCCCGCTCGGTTCAAGGGGGAGTAATGCCCCGGAAGGTCACCAACCTCATCATCGTCCACTGTAGTGCGACTCCCGCGAGTCACACGCACGTTGACGCTAAGGAGATCGACGGCTGGCACCGCAAGAAGGGCTGGCTGAAAATCGGGTACCACTATGTCATTACACGCGATGCTGTTGTCCAGAAGGGCCGAGAGCAAGAGGAAATTGGGGCACATGCGGCGGGGTTTAACCACGAGTCACTCGGGGTATGCCTGGTTGGAGGAACCGCTGAAGACGGGAAGACTCCCGAGAACAACTTCAACTCGCAGCAGATGTACGCCCTCCACGCTCTCTTATTACGACTACGCCAGGATTATCCTCATGCTCGCATTGTTGGGCATGGTGAACTTGATCCAAAGAAAGCGTGCCCCTCGTTCAGCGTCAAGTACTGGCTTACAGATAAGCCGGAACTGGCCGTCGAGTAATTAGTTGGACCTGTAGTTTGCGGGAGACCTGAGGAATTGTCCTTGGGTCTCCCGTTCGTTTGTCTTCAATCATCCACACATGGAAGGAGTCACGCTATGTCTACCGCTACCGTTGAAGCAGCCGCCGAAGTACAAGTCCCGGTCAACGTGTTCAACACCCGTCGAGCCGCGCAGATCTTGAGCAGTATCCCGTCCACGAATCAGCAGCATTCCGTCCTCAACCATATCCTGATGAAGGGATCAATCAGCCAACTCGAAGCGCACGAACTCTACAAGGTTCGCCGCCTCACGTCCCGCATTGATGAACTCAAGAAGCGGGGTGTCGCCCTCGTCGCGGAGATGCGGAAAGACCTCGTGGGAGATAAGTATGCACGGTACTACATCGCCGGGAACATCTCCCGATAATTCGTCGTGCATCCGACATGAGCCGTGTCCGTCCTGCGGTAGCCGAAATAACCTCGGTCGCTACAGTGATGGGCACGGCTACTGTTTTGGGTGTGAGTACTACGAGCCTGGTGAGGGCACCGTCAAACAGGGGAGGAGATCAACAGCGGTGAAGTTAGACTTGATCGAGTGGGGTGAATACAAAGCCCTCACGAAGCGTGGGATCTCAGAGGAGACCTGCCATAAATTCGGCTACACAGTCGGGAAGGACAGCGCGGGAATCCCTGTGCAGATTGCCCCCTACTATGATGCCGAGGGGAATGTCGTGGCGCAGAAGATTCGGTACGCCAACAAAGCGTTCACCTGTACCGGCGACATGAAGAAAGCGCAGTTATTCGGGCAGCAGTTGTGGCGGGATGGCGGGAAGATGGTGGTGATCACGGAAGGTGAGATCGACTGTCTGACAATCAGCCAGCTACAGAATAACAAGTGGCCGGTCGTCAGCCTGCGGAATGGCGCAGCCGGTGCTCATAAGTGTTTGCAGGCCAACATCGAGTGGTTGCAGAAGTTCGACGCGGTGATCCTCGCATTCGACATGGACGAGGCGGGGAAGAAAGCGGTTGAGAAGTGCGTCCCACTCCTGCCCCCCGGCAAGGTGAAGGTCTGGAATATCCCTCTCAAGGATGCTAACGAGATGCTCCTGGCTGGCCGTGAGAAGGAGATCCTCGACGCGGTGTGGGGAGCCAAGGTGTACCGACCTGACGGGATTGTCAGTGCAGCGGACACCTGGGATCTGGTCATCAAGGATGAGCCGGGTGAGAGCGTTCCCTATCCGTGGGCTGGTCTCAATCTACTGTACGACGGGCTACGTGTGCGGGAGATTGTAACGCTGTGCGCCGGGTCGGGGATTGGGAAGTCGGCGTTGTGCCGCGAGATCGCCGCGCACTTGATTACCCTCGGGGAAACCGTGGGCTACATCGCCCTCGAAGAATCCGTGAAGAAGTCAGTGCTGGGTCTCATGTCCGTCTTCGCCAACCGCCCACTACACAAGCGGGATGCGCGGAAGCTGGTCGATGACGAGTCGTTCAAATCCTCATGGGAGAAGTTGAAGGACAAGGCGTACTTCTACGACCACTGGGGATCGACGGACAGTGAGAATCTCCTCAACAAGATCCGCTATCTGGCCCACGGCTGCGGCTGTAAGTGGATCATTCTTGACCACCTTAGCATTGTGGTCAGTGGTCAGGCTGAGGGCGAAGAGCGGCGACTGATCGACAACACCATGACGGCTCTGCGGGCGTTGGTTGAGGAACTGGGGATCGGGATGATCCTGGTCTCCCACCTGAAGCGGCCCGAGGGGAAAGGCCACGAAGACGGCGCACAGACCTCGCTGTCCCAGCTTCGAGGTTCCGCCGCGATTGCCCAGTTATCAGACGGGGTGATCGGGTGCGAGCGCGATCAGCAGGATAAGATGAATGCACACATCACCACAGTACGTGTGTTGAAGAATCGATTCGCTGGTGAAACCGGGATTGCCTGTTATCTCTCGTACCAGAAAGACACAGGTCGTCTCATTGAACTGTCTGAGTGTCCGTTCGTGGATGAAACGACACAGGAAGGTGGCGATGACATCACTTGAAAAGAATGTATTCAAGGTGGTGCTCCGGTGCACGACGCGGGTGTGCCACGGCTTCGATGCCAAGAACATCCTCGTTCTTGCTGAGAGTATCTCCGATCAGGTCGTGAAGGCGGTTATCGTAAGCGATCCTGAGGTGTACTTTGAACTCCGCACGGATCGCGCCGAGACGTGGTGCCTCATGAACGCCGTTCTTGATGAGGTCGCGAAGGAGATCCCCGCCACCGCCCGGATTGAACTGGTTGGGGTGGGTATCCTTCGGTCACATCAAGTGGCCTATCTGAAGAACATGGAAGAGAGGAAACAGAAGCGATATGCAACCGCAACTACTGACGGTGGTAACAGAGGAGACACTCAAGACCTGGCCTGCTGACGAGTGGCCGAAGTGGTGGGTCGAACGGAAGATCGACGGTGGGCGGATGACGTTCTGTGATGGGACGTTTGCGTCCCGCACGGACAAACCGTTCTACAACCTCGAACGTATTGCGGAAGAACTCAAGGAACTCCCTGGCTGGATGCTCGACGGGGAAGCCTACGCGGGATCGTGGGCGAAGACCATGAGTATTCTCCGCAGTAAGAAAGCGGTGGATAACACCGACCTGCGATTCTGCGTCTTTGATACTATGTCGAAGTTCTCTTGGAGACAAGGGCGATGCCTAGACATCCTTGAGGATCGTCGTTCTGAGTTGATGATGCTTACAACAGGGATGCAGTACGTGGTTCCTATCCTCCCTGAGTTCGCAAATTCCTATGAGGAGTTCGCCACACTTCACAAACGGAACCTCGCGGAAGGCTGCGATGGTACCGTTCTGAAACGCATTGACTCCCTCTACGAGTTCAAACGCACGAAGACCTGGCTGAAGGTCAAGCCGTGCCTCGATGTGGATGGTGTTGTCATTGACATGGAGGAGGGGAAGGGGAAGTACAAGGGGATGCTCGGGGCGTTGGTCGTTCGCCAGGACAGCGATAAAGGCTGCGATCTCGTTACCAAGGTCAGTGGTATGACGGACATGGAGCGGGAACTCTGGTGGAATAACCGGGGGCTTCTCATCGGGAAAACCATCGAGGTCAAGATCCGGGGTTACCACCCATCGGGTAGCTGGATTGAACCGAGGTTTCACAGAATAAGAGAGGATGCGTAACATATGAAAGAGATTGTCTTCGACATTGAAACCAATGGGTTCCTGCATGAACTCACGAAGGTGCATTGTATTGCCCTAGCCGACGAGAGCGGTACCGTGCAGTCCTTCAACGGTGAACGGATTGTCGAAGCCCTCTCTTTGCTGGGACAGGCCGAGGTCTTGATTGGACATAACATTCAAGACTTCGACCTGCCGGCACTCAAGAAGGTGTACCCGCAGTTTAACCCGCGTGGTCTCGTGCGGGATACCCTGCTGTGTTCCCGGCTGATCTGGCCTGAGATCACCGCACAGGACATGGCGATCATCCGCAAAAACCCCGCTGCGTTCCCCACGACTCTCATTGGTGATCACAAGTTGGAAGCGTGGGGGTATCGACTGGGTGAACGGAAGGGTGAGTACGCGAAGGAGCAGGGTAAGGATGCCTGGGTCACATGGGCACAACAGATGGAGGACTACTGCCGACAAGACGTGGTGGTCAACTTCAAGCTGTGGCGGTTGATCAAAGGGAAGAAGTACTCCGAGGAAGCAATTCAGTTGGAGCACGACTTCAGGGAGATCATCGCGGAACAGGAACGCGAGGGCTTCCCGTTTGATGAGGAAGCGGCCAAGGCATTCTATGTCGAACTGTGTGCCAAGCGTGCAGAGTTAGACCGGGAGATCATGCCGTACTTCCCGCCGTGGGAAACCCGGAAGACGTTTACGCCGAAGGTGAACAATAAAAAGTACGGGTACGTCAAGCACGTCCCTTTCACCAAAGTCGAAACACACACCTACAACCCCGCGAGCGACAAGCAGACCATCGAGAGACTGAAGGTACAACGCGGGTGGGAGCCGGTGGATTTCACCGATAAGGGCAACCCGAAGATCGATGGGGAAACCCTTCGGAGACTGGGGGAGCAATGGCCTGAATGTAGGCTCCTCGCTGATCGTGCCGACATCGAGAAGATCATCGGTATGTTGGCGGAAGGAGAGAACGCTTGGTTGAAGCTCTGCAAGAAAGGCCCCGATGGTATCAGCCGGATACACGGTAAGGTCATCACGAACGGAGCAGTCACCGGGCGATGCGCCCACTTCCAGCCAAACCTCGGGCAGATCCCGAAGGAAGGGGAGATGGGGGCGCGGTGTCGCCGGTTGTTCACCACGATCCCCGGCTACAGCCTTCTCGGGGCAGATGCCTCGGGGTTAGAACTGCGGTGCCTCGGTGGGTACATGGCGAAGTATGACGACGGGGCGTATGTCCGCATTGTCACGACCGGCGATGTTCACACGGAGAATCAGCGGGCGGCAAATCTAAAGACCCGCAGCCTTGCGAAGACGTTTATCTACGCCTTCCTCTACGGGGCTGGTGGGTGGAAGATCGGCCTGATCCCTGGGGTCACCGAGGAAGAGATCCTGATGTACAAGGAAGAGGGTGTCTGGAAACAGGCGAAGTCTACCTTGGAACGCCGGAACATGAGCACCTCAGATTACAACGTCGCGTTGGAAGTCCAGGGGCGCAAACTGAAGGCGCAGTTCATTAAGGGCCTCCCAGCGTTGGGACTACTGAAGGCTGCGGTGGAAACCAAGGCAAAAGAACAGGGGTTCATCAAGGGGTTGGATGGCCGGTTGATTCCGTGCCGGTCAGCACACTCATCGTTGAACACCTTACTGCAATCAGCGGGATCAATCCTTGTGAAGAAAGCGACGGTGATTTTCCACCGGCACCTCAAGGCGCGCGGCCTGAAGGATGCCGGGGTATTCCGCCAGGTCGTTCACGTTCACGATGAATTGCAGGGGCTTACTAAACACGGCCACGAGGGGGAAGTAGGAAAACTTGCGGTCCAATCAATCAAGGAAGCGGGCGAGTACTTCAAGTTCCGCTGCCCGCTCGACGGCGAGTGGAAGATCGGGGCGAACTGGCAGGAGACTCACTGAAGCGGGGAAAAAGCGGGACGCTAATCTTCGCCGGCGGTATGGAATAACACAGGCGGGCTATGAGTCGATACTCAGAAGTCAAGACTTCGTGTGCGCGATTTGCCGGAAACGATGCGAGGTCAAGCCTGTGTTGTCGGTCGATCACGACCATGCGACGGGGAAGGTGCGTGGCCTACTGTGCCACACATGCAACCATCAATTAGGGGTGATCGAGAACGAGTGGTTTGTGGCCTCCGCCCATGAGTACCTAAAAAAATTTAACACTGAACATCCACACATGGAAAGGACGAATGAATGCGAAAACTAACCGAAGAAGAAATCTTATTTGAACGCGAGGGTCGCGGGCGGTTTAACCTCCGCCGCTCCTGTGAGATCACGCCCGTTGCTGCCTCGCGGCGTACCCGCACTGGACCGCAGGCCACGATCACCAACCGACCCACTCGCACGATGCCCACCATCGGCTACGACCGCACGAAGTACCTCCCGAAGCTCACGAAGGATGCCATGGGGAACGACGTGCGAATGATGGTGCAGGTCCGCTGATGCAAGCTGGGATCATTTTCATCGGGTGCATGTTGTTTATTCTCTTCACGGCCTGGGCTGGTGGACCGTGGGATAACCCGGAGGGAAAAGCGTGAGGGATGTTCTAGGTAAAGAGATCAAGGTTGGCGATACGGTTGCCTGCGGGATGCGCCGGGGAAACTCCGGGGCAATCAGCGTGGGCGAAGTGCTCGCCATCGAAACCGCAGAGGGCTGGAACGGTGGTAAGTATGAGATGCTGAAGGTCCGTCATGTAGACGGGAACAAGCGCACGACAACCTGGACCTGTCCAGACCGCATGGTGGTAGTTCAGGGATGAAACGTGTTCTCCTGATCGACGCGGACATCCTCGTGTATCAGGTGGCGACGAGTGCGGAGATCCCCACAGACTGGGGTGATGGTCTGTGGACCTTGCACTCCGAACTACCTGATGCGGTGGAACGTCTGGACCGACAGATCGAAGAACTGAAAGAGACGCTCAAGGCTGACGAGTTGGTCTTCGCGTTGACGACGATGGAGACCAACTTCAGGAAGCTCATCTATCCACCCTACAAGGCACACCGCAAGGCAACCCGCAAGCCGCTTGTGTGGTTACCCCTGCGGGAGCACCTACATTCCAAGTATCGGGTATTCGAGCGGTCCCATCTTGAAGGGGACGACTGCCTGGGTATCCTGGCGACGAAGGTGGGACCGTTGTTCCCCGGCTGTCCAGTGTCAACGAAACGGATCTTGGTGTCCATCGACAAGGACTTCAAGACGATCCCTTGCACGTACTACAACATGAAACACAAGGAGACCATCACGGTTTCCGAGAGCGAAGCCAACCTGTGGCACATGACACAGACGCTCACCGGGGACACGACGGACGGGTACCCGGGCTGTCCGGGGATTGGCCCGAAGAAGGCTGAGGCGATCCTCGCACCGACCACCATCATCAAGGATGTCACGGAGCAATCACGGCTGATGTGGAAGGCGGTTGCCGAGACGTACAAGAAGGCGGGCCTGAGTGAGGACGTGGCGTTGCAGCAAGCGCGATGCGCCAGGATCTTGCGGGCGTGCGATTATGATTTCAAGAAGAAGGAGCCGAAGCTATGGGAACCCCCAAGGTAAAGGAAGGGGATCGGGTCAGACGAATTACGTGTGGCAATGGGAGTCACAAGATCCATATACAGGTTGGGATGATCGGGACTGTGCGTTCGGTTAATCCTAGTGGAACCTCCGCTAGAGTTGAGTGGGACGGTTTCCACGATCCCGACCAAGTGGTGGCTAACGACACCCAGTATTTGGAAGTCATTGGCAGAGAGGGTTCCCTTGATACACGACACCCGTCAAGTCAACGCTTCCACGATCTCCTGAAACAACTCGGGGATCTCCACGACAAGAAAATGGCGGACTATGGCCGGAAGGACGATCCGTTCGCCAACGTCAGGGGGAGTCAGGAGTGGGGCATTCCACCGTGGGTGGGGGCAATGGTCCGAGGGAACGACAAGGTTAAGCGACTTCAGAAGTTCGCCGCAGAGGGGAACCTCGCGAATGAACCTGTGGAAGATGCCTTCCTTGACCTCGCGGGGTATGCCTTGATTGGCCTGGTGTTATACCGGGAAGAACAGAATAAGAAGTAGCGCGGAAGTACCAGTGAGACGGTGGGGCGTTTCCCCGGCCAATGGGCACATAGGGCCAGGCCAGTAAGGGGTCTACTGGGAACAAAATAGAGGGAGAGTTTATGGCTTCGGCCATAGGCTTTCCCTCTATTTTTTCGTGCGTTTATGCAAGGTCCGTACCTATCAGTTGTACCTGTAGAGTTCGTACCAAACCGGGCCAACTACAGGAGACCATCATGTGAGCACGAAGGAACCCATCATCCCCTTAGAGATCGTTGAGTTCGTCGAAGAGATGTTCCCCGATAAAGCGGGTGAGAAGAACGACTCCCATGATGATCGCGTCTGGAAGGCGGCACAGGCCCACGTCGGGCGATTCCTGCGGGATCGGTACACACGTCAAACCCAAAACTACGCTCGCACTATTCTCGAAAGGTCACATAACGATGTGCATGTCCGCTCCTAGTATGCCAGACACGAAACCGCTTGCAGTCGCTCCCCCACCCCCTCCGCCACCCGCACCAGAAGCAACCGCGCAGGGCCTCACGGTGGGAAGTGACCGCAAGAGCAACCCCATTCAGCAGTTCTTCGCCCGAGCAATCGGTAGGAAGTACACCTCCTCTCTCACAGTCCCGTTACGTGGCTCTGATTCCAGTGCCGGTTCTTCAGGACTGAATCTCCCAGGATAAGGCGCAACGTGGCAGACACAACTTACTCCGCACCGCAAGCGGTCTCCGCTGAGACACGCTACAACTCCCTCACGTCAGTGCGTAATCCGTTCCTCAGGCGGGCTGAGGATTGTGCGGAACTCACACTCCCCATGCTCTTACCCCGGCAGGGAACCACAGGGGCTTCGGAGATTCCGACCCCCTGGCAAAGCGTCGGTTCAACCGGCGTCAATAACCTCGGATCAAAACTGTTGATGGCCGTGCTTCCGCCAAACACACCGATGTTCCGCTTGGAGATGGATGAGATCGCTCTCGCCAAGTATCAAGTGGATGACGGGATGAAGACCCGGTTGGAGATGGGTCTCTCCAAGATGGAACGCGCCGTGATGAAGGACGTGGAAATGTCCGGTGATCGCGCCGGGGTGTTCGAGATGCTCCTCCATCTCCTGGTCACCGGGAACATTCTGATCCACGTCAGCGACATGGGCTTCCGTGTGTATCGCCTCGACCATTTTGTGTGTCGGCGTGATCCCAGCGGAAACCCCCTCGAGATCATCGCGCATGAAGCCATCGACCCGGTGGTACTTCCTGCGGAGATCCGTGAGTACGTTAAGCGGGACGTGAAGTACCACGAAGCGACAAGCGTGGATCTCTATACCCGCATTACCCGCACGGATACCAAGTGGGTTGTCACGCAGGAAGTCTGCGGGCAGACCGTCCCCGGTGTGGGTGGGGCGTATCCCCTCGATAAATGCCCCTGGTTGCCCCTGCGGTTTATCCGCGTGGATGGGCAGGATTATGGGCGCGGTTATGTTGAGACGGTGCTGGGTGATCTCCGGTCCCTCGAAGACCTGTCCCAGGCGTTGGCCGAGGGTGCGCGAGCAGCCGCCAAGCTGTTGTTCATGTGCAACCCAAACGGGACCACGAAGCCGGAAGATCTCGCCAAAGCCGCGAACGGGGATTTCGTCAACGGCATCAAGGATGAAGTCACGGCTCTACAGGTGGAGAAATACCACGATTTCCGCGTGGCCTTTGAACAGGCCCAGGTCATCTCCAACCGCCTCTCCTATGCGTTCCTCCTCCACACCGCAGTACAACGGGATGCCGAGCGGGTTACCGCTGAAGAGATCCGGTACATGGCCCAGGAACTTGAGACGACGCTGGGTGGGTTCTACACCCTGATCTCCCAGGAGTTTCAACTGCCGTATATCCGTCTGAAGATGACGCGGATGCAACGGCAGAACAAACTCCCGCAGCTTCCGAAGGGTCTCGTGAAGCCCACGATCATCACTGGCATTGAAGCCATCGGGCGTGGGAACGACCGGAACAAACTCGTGCAGTACGGACAAACCTTGACTGCGGTGTACGGGCCTGAAGCTGTGGCACGTCGGTTGAACTTCCAAGAGTTCTCAGATCGCCTCGCCACCTCAGACGGCATTGACACGAAGAATCTCGTGGTGTCCGACGAGCAGATCGCAGAACAGGATAAGCAAGCTCAGATGCAATCGATGATCGAGAAACTCGGGCCACACGTCATCAACACAGGCGGGAAACTCGCCACTCAATCACAAGGACAAGCGACAAAATGATCATGCGGAAATTACTGGCGCACCTGAGTCTTGCGCTGTGCCTCCTGACTCCACCCGCGTTTGCGGCTGAAGAGGCTATCGGCCCGGTCACCTTGCAGAATGCCGCCACAGGCACGGCCAATGGCACGTACCTCGATGTATCCACGTACAGCACCGTCACAGTGAAGCCGACGATTTCCGCGACGGCGACGGTGACGTTTGAAGGTACTCTCTCAACCACCGATACCGGGTGGGTGGCGAAGACCTGCGTGAGTACGGCCGATACGGGTGGGTCACTCACCACGACTGCAACAGCCACCGGGCAGTATCAATGCAATGTGGCCGGTCTCACCCAGTTCCGGGCGAGGGTCTCCTCGTATGGGAGCGGGACCATCACCGTAACAGCCAAAGCTACCACAGCGTCTATCGGCGGTGGGGGCGGTGGGGGCGGCGGGGGCGGTGGGGCTGTTACAAACGCGGGTGTGTTCGCCGTTCAGGTGGACGGTTCAGCCCTGACCGCGTTGCAGCTTATCGATAACCTCCCGAACACCATTGGTTCAACCACGAGTGGTCAGTCCGGTATTCTCGGTCTTTGCGCCGTCACCACTTCCGCCCCTACGTACACGACAGCGCAGAGCCATCCATGCTCACTCACGACAGGCGGGGCGCTACGTGTTGACGTAACAAACGGTTCCGGTACGGTGACAGAAGACGGGGATATTCCCGCGTCAACCGCGAGTGTTGCACAGACGGCAAGTGTCGAATACTGTGCCACCGTCGCGCATGGGAGCAATCCGACTGCGGTAGCGGCGGCTGGCCGTGCCGGCAATAAGTGCAACCGCGCCGGTATCCCGTTCGTCATCGGCGGGCATCCGAACATTGTCCACGACACCTTTACGGTAGCGGCAGCGGATGGTGCCCGTAGTGACATTAGCCTCACCGGCACTATCGGCACAGGTACCAAAGTCGTTGTTACGGAGTTCTCTGCAAAGGTCAGCCCGAACAACTCCGCAGCGGTCACTTTCAGAGCAGGCTGCGGGGCCACCAGCACCCCCAGCGCGTCCCTCACCGGGGCGAGTCTTTTGACGGACGCCACGTACCCGGCATCGTCCTATGCGGGAGAACACTTCGGGGACGGATCAGCCATTGTGAAGGTTTGCGGTGATGGTGAAGAGGTGCGCTACACTTCGAGTGCCGCCACAGGTGGCTACCTGTACATCACCATCTCCTATTTCACTATTGAATCATAAGGGACACTGAATGAATCGCTTGAAACGATTAGCCTCACTGGCGCTTGGTGCGTTGATGTTGGCCGCGCCTATTGTGGGGCTGGCCGCGTCAGCCAACAGACAGATCTTCTACGAAGACCCTTGGTATAACCTCGGATCAGCCGCCGCGTTCGGCACAACCTGTTCGATTGATTCAGCCAACGCACGTTGCGCTGTGATCTTTCAGGCGACTTCCACGGATGCCATCACACACGTTACAACCTGTTCGGCATCGGCTACTGCATTGGGTGGGAACATTGCTCAGGTGTCAGTGCAGGGCGTGGATGGTTCCGGGTTTCCTGATGGGGCCATCCTCAATAGTGGAACCGCCAAGCTCAACCTGATCCCCGATACCGCATGGACGACAGGTTCGGCAGACTGTACCGAACATGCTTTGGCAGCGGATACCGGGTCGTTGACCATTGGTACCTTTATTGCGATTGTCGTGGAAGCGGCCCCAGGTGGCACGACACCTGACGCCTCAAATAAGGTTGTTCTCAATCTTATCTCCAATATGCAGGCATCGGGCACGAACCGATACGCCATGATTGACACCAATGCTACCTGGGCATCGGCGGACAAGCAGGCGGCTATGCCGGTGTTTGGTGCGCGGGCCTCCACGACAACGTATTACGGCAGGCCCATCACCGCATTCTCCGCCACGACGCTCTCCACGACCGTTGAAGCAGGCGGGATGTTCACGACGGATGCTTCGTGGGGAAGCACCATGCGGTTGAGTGGGGTGCGCTTTATCGGTCTCGGGCCTACCGCTAGTAATACCCTCACGGTATCTGCGTACTCAGGGTGTACCGACACAAGTCCAAGTCAGCTTACGACCATCACTATCGATGCTGATATGGTAAGTGCGGTTGCCAGTAACCGGACGCTGTTCGAGGTGATCTTCTCAACCCCCATCGATCTCACAATGGGGACAACCTACTGTGTCGCTGTGTATGCTTCGGGGGGTTCCCCGACGTTGATCTATATTGACTACAAGACCAACGCCGGTATGAGCGCGAAGTATGGGGCAGCGGGTATGACCTATGTAACCCGCAACCCATCGGGAGGGACCAATGCCTTTACAGAAACCTCCACGCGACTCCCGAGGATCAGCCTCATTATCACAGACATTACAGAGCCAGCTACAACGGGCGGGCATCCGGGGATTATCGGTGGTTAATATCATTGCGTTCCTCCTCATTCTCCTGTTCCCGTATCTGGCTCATGCTGATCTCACCTCATGGGAGCTTGACGCCACACACGCCAGCGCCACCACACCGTATGGGTGGGGGCAGGTTGGGCCTACGATAGGTGGGAGTCAGCCTAGCACCCGTATGACGATTGGGGATGCTGGCCTGACGGCCTGGGTCTCCGGGCAAACACATGTATTCGCCGCGAAGTGCGCCGCTTCCGATGCTACACCGGCAACTGACGCCTCCTGTAGCGGACGGATTTATCCGTACTATGGCGGCACCACGTATCAGACCCACGACCTGTATTTCCAGTTCCTATTTTACTTGCCATCGGCCTCGTTACAGGTCAGCACGAACTACTCCTATGCGGAGAAGTTTGCGTGGGCGCAGTCAGCGTCAGGTGGTGAAGTACCGAACGCGGGGCAATCGTGCTGGGTGATGTTATCAAACCAGACTTTGACCTCGCGCCCATACTCGTACAACACAAATTTTGCGATCTACGCCAACCCCCGCGCCACCGATCAGGTGTACCGCACGAAGATTGCAAACGTAACGGCAGACACCCCACATCTACTCACAGTACATTGCAATCAAGTAGATGGTGGTGATGACCTGATGGAAGTGTGGTACGACACTGATCCTACAACTGCGTCACCTGATGTGTCCGTGACAGGCTCGTTCTTCAGCACAAGCACGTCAACGTACTGGACGAACATTCAGATCAGTTCAAATTGGATCGGTTGGTGCGACGATATTACCGGGACGGATTGCCGTCCGATGGGCGATCCCGAGCGGCCTGCTTCGGTGTTTTATATCGATTACTTCGGGGCGTACAACACAAAGCCGGGTGACCGGATGAATTTCCTTACACCCTACGCTCCGGCCTATCGCGGGCGCTTCGGTACTTTATTCCCTAGATAATGGAGGTGCTGTGAAACGAACGGTATTGGGCGTGATCCTATCGATCCTGATGGTATCGGCAGTGCAGGCAGAGCAAGCGCCCCGCTGCGTTGTTGAGGATACCAACCTGCAAATGGTTGAGCGGGATCGCAAGGCCCTTGAGAGGAAGGCGGCGATGATGGCTGCGTTAATGCAGGAAGCCGACGCCCGCCTTCTTGAAATGGCAGCGGAGCTAAAGACCCTGAAGAAAGATCAGGCCGCTCAGAAAGAATCAAAGAAGGATGAGTAAGAAGTCTAACGTGGCATCTGAAGTGGCATCTGAAGTGGCATCTGAAGTGGCATCTGAAGTGGCATCTGAAGTGGCACCCGCAGTTGAAACCCCCGCATTACCTGGCGGGAAAGTCATTATGATGGTCAACGGAACCAAGAGAGAGGATCACTGATTGCGATGAAGACCTACCGCCCGATTCCCCGAGGGAGTGTGAAGAACTCCCTGTACCTTGAAATGCAGGATTCCACGACTGGTCTCCCGAAGACCGGCTTTGCCTATAACACGGCGGGCATCAAGTTCTATTACACGAAAAAGCGTGTCGCTGCCGTCGCCGTGACTCCCGCAACCCTCGCCGCCGTGACAACCGCCTGGACCTCAGGTGGTGTGAAGGAGATCGATGCGACCAATGCAGCGGGTCTCGTTCGCTTCGACATTCCCGATGCGGCCTTCACTGATGATGGGGTCTCCGATGAGGTGATCATCTCCGTGGTCGCGACAGGGTATGCCCCGGTGAACGTGCGGGTGCCACTGACTGACAAGCAGGATGTGTGGGTCAGCCCTGGGACGACTCGCGCTAACAGCTAATCAATCCGTACAAGCCATTCGGTGCGGTGCAGGCCGTGAGAGTAAGTCCTGCTTAAACCCGTTAGAGAACGGGGACGCACCCCGGCTGTTTCTATTATCAACCATGTGTGGAGGATGTGAGTGAGTGGAGTAATGCGAGTGCAGATCAACGCGGACGAGACGGGACCAGAAGCCCCGGTCGTACAACCGCCGCAGGAAACGCCGAAGCAACCCGACGAAGCGCCCCAAGAGATCCCGGCGTGGGTACCGGCGAAGTTCGTGAAGGACGGTGTGGCGGATTATGAATCCCTCGCCAAGTCCTACACCGAGCTTGAAAAGAAGAACAGCCAGCCGAAGGTGGAGCAGCCAAAGCCCGACGAGAAACCTGGGGCTGCGGATGTAAAGCCCGACGAGAAGCCAAAGGTTGATGAGAAGGCTGGTGAACAGCCGGCGCAGTCCCCGATCCCCGGCGTGACCGTGGAGCAGACCCAGCAATACACCAAGGAGCTTCAGGAAACCGGGAAACTCTCGGACGACTCCTACGCAGCCCTGGCGAAAGCCGGGTACACCCGTCAGGCGGTCGATACGTACATTGCCGGGGCGCAGCGGGCGCAGGCCGAGCAGTCCGCCATGCAGCAGGCTCAGGTGGCTGAGGTCAAGGGTCTGGCAGGTGGTGACCAGGGCTACAAAGCCATGTCGGACTGGATGCAGACCAACCTCTCCGCCGAAGATCTCACCGCGTACAACGAGGCGGTCGGGAGTGGAAAGCTTAGTATCGTGAAGCTGGCGGTGAAGGACATGCACGCCCGCTACACCGAGGCAGTCGGGAGTGAGCCAAAGTTACTCGGTGGATCAAGCGGCGGGGACCAACCGACAGGCGGTATCTTCCGGTCGTTCGCTGAGGTCACCGAGGCAATGGCTAACCCCAAGTATTCACAAGATCCCGCCTATCGCAAGGATATCGAGGATCGCTTACGGAGATCGAAAATCTAGCGATGACTCCTATCGTTGAAGCCGCCAGTGGTGTGATGTCCGGGGTGGTCAAACCCATCCTCGACAAGTTCGTAATGGATGCGGATAAGCGGCTTGAAGCAGAGCAGTTTGCCGCGAAGCAACTCCAAGAACTCAATATCGCACAACTGGAAGTCAATCAAGCCGAAGCAGCAAATCCCAACCTCTTCGTCTCTGGATGGAGACCGTTCGTTGGGTGGGTATGCGGGGCCTCATTCGCATACGCGATGATCGGCAACGACATCCTGAATTGTGTTCTTCAGATCACCAGCCAGTACACCGGGAAGAGCGTTCCGAAGCTCCCTGAACCGGATACCACACTGGTCCTTGAGATCCTCTTCGCACTCCTCGGTTTCGGTGGGTTACGCACCTACGAGAAACTCAGGGGAGCGGCGAAGTAACACCCGCACTGTCACGCTTCACCCGATCTCTACGGAGACTATCGGCTGAGGCGTGAGGCTGTGGTCCGTCAGCCAGAGCGTCATCCTGGCATCCCTCCACACACCATGCCGGTAGGTCTGCGGGCCACTGTGGGCCTACCGCGCTTCTTCCTGTTGTGACCCCTCGTTAGGGGCACTTAGGAGAATCCAGCATACATCATACGCCCGATCCCTTGGCCCTCTGCGGAGGACAACCTTGCGGCTACCGCTTTGTGATTTTGCTGTTGTGATTCCCGCCGTTCCAACCCTCCGATTTAAGGATTCCTACCTCAAATGGCTGATGCAACAGTTTCTAGACTTGGTGAAGTTAACGCGGCTGGTGGTGATAAGTACGAACTGTTTCTGAAGGTGTTCTCGGGCGAGACGCTCACGGCGTTTGTTCGGTCGAACATCATGTTCAACGGGTCGGCTGATTCCGGTGCGATGCACACGGTTCGCTCGATCTCTCAGGGTAAGTCGGCGCAGTTCCCGGTCTTCGGACAGGCTGTGGCGAGTTACCACACCCCCGGTGCGGAAATCACCGGACAGCAGATCAAGCACGCTGAGAAGACGATCAGCATTGACCAGATTCTCCTGGCCCCGGTCTTCATCGCCCGGATCGACGAAGCGATGAACCACTACGATGTGCGTGCCCCGTACTCCGCTGAGTTGGGTCGCGCCCTCGCGAAGCAGGCTGACAAGAATCTCATTCAGTTGACGATCCTTGCTGCCCGCGCCTCCGCGACGATCACTGGCGGGAACGGTGGTTCGACCCTGACCAACGCCGGTTACGAGACGACCCCGGACACACTGGCCCAGGGTATCTACGATGCCGGTCAGGCAATGGATGAGAAGGACGTGCCTGAGGAAGACCGCTTCTGCATTCTTCGCCCGGCCCAGTACAACCTCCTGGTGCAGGCAAGCAAGTCGCTGAACCGGGACTTCAACGCCAGCTATGATAACGGGACATTCGCGCAGGGGAAGATCTTCAAGATCAACGGTATTCAGATCAAGAAGTCGAACAACCTGCCGAGTTCCGTGATCAATGCGGCGACTGGTGAGAACAACACCTACAGCGGCACCTTCACGAACACGATGGGCGTGGTCTTCCACAAGTCCGCCGTGGGTACCGTGAAGTTGCTGGACCTGGCTATGGAGTCGGAATACGACATCCGGCGTCAGGGCACGTTGTTCGTGGCAAAGTACGCCATGGGCCACGGTGTCCTTCGTCCTGAAGCTGCGGTTGAATTGAAGAAGGCATAGTAGCGATCCTACTGTGCTTCTATTGGGGTAGTCCTGGTGATCCTGGGGCTACCCCATTTTCTTTAGAAGGAATAACGCATGGCACTGATGACCCAGTTAGAAGCCGTCAACATCGCCCTCAAGACCATCGGAGAAGCCCCCGTCAATACACTCTCGGGCACACTCCCGGTTGACGTGTCAACGGCTGTCTCGACGCTTGATGAGGTTCGCCGGAAGATCAACGAGAAGGGGTGGAATTACAACACCGAAGATGACGTGGAGACTTCCCTGGATGGGAACAGCGAAGTGGTGCTGGCGGCGAACGTCGTGAAGTGTAAGATGACGTACCCCAACAGCGGCGTGAACGCTGTCCAGCGCGGTACACGGCTCTACGATAAGAAGAACCACACCTACGTCTTCGCAGAAGCCCCACACCTCGACATCACCTATCACCTCGATTGGGACGAACTCCCCGAAGCGGCCCGCTCTTACATTGCGTACCGCGCGGCCCGCATCTTCCAGGCACGGCACATGGGCGCACCGGAACTTGACCAGTACGCTACTCGGGAAGAGCTTGATGCCCTAGCTGCGCTGAAGGCCAGCAACACGCAGACCTCTCGCCCGAACATCTTTCAAAGCCCGGAGATGTCCCGCTTCTATCGCTATCGGAGACCCTAATGCTAGTCAGTAAAGCGATCCCGAACCTCGTGAACGGGGTGTCTCAACAACCCGACTCGCTCCGTCTTCCATCACAAGCAGAGCTACAGCAGAACCTTTACCCCTCCGTGGTTGAAGGGTTGATGGACCGCCCCCCGGCAGAGCATATCGCCAAGATCTACACCGGGACTGCCGGGAACAGTCACCTCCACATCATCAATCGTGATGCCGTCGAGCGGTATGCCGTGTTAATTCGCAACGGTTCCATTACAGTCCACGATCTTGATGGAAATGTGAAGACTGTTACCACCCCGGACGGGACAGCATACCTCACCACCACAACCCCGAAAACGTCCATAAAAGCCCTGACCGTGGCTGATTACACTTTTATTCTGAATACAGAAATAGTGGCCGCTATGCTGGGGACGACAACAGCAGCGAGACCAAAAGAGGGTCTTGTGTTCGTGAAGGCGGGGAATTACGGGAGTGATTACAAGGTCTATATTGACGATGTGCAGCGTGCCATTAAAACCACATCGACAACATCTGTTACAGATATTGCAACAAATAGCATCGCAGCAGACCTTGAGGCGGATCTCGTGGGTGCCCTCGGTGCGGGTTGGACGATTGCCCGTTCAGGATCGGTCATCTCGATTGTCAAGACATCGGGGGATTTCAAACTGAGGGTAGAGGATTCCCAAGGTGGGGCCTCACTCCTGGCATTCAAGGATGGTGTGCAGAGTTTCTCCTCTTTACCGACTGTGGCCCCGGATGGGTTTGAGATTAAAGTCACCGGAGACGGTAACAGTCAGAGTGATGACCACTACATCACTTTCGTTCCGTCCACAACCGGGGAGACGTTCGGTTCGGGGACGTGGCAGGAAACCGTTGCTCAAGGGGTACCCTATCAGATCAACCCCGCAACCATGCCACATCTACTAGTCCGCAATGGGGACGGGACGTTCACCTTTAAGGAAGCGGATTGGGACGCTATCTCAGTTGGAGATACAAATACCGTACCGGAACGGAGTTTCATTGGGCACACCATCAACGATGTATTCTTCTTCAAGAATCGTCTTGGTCTCCTGGCAAACGATGGGGTGATCATGAGTGGGGTCGGGGCCTACTTCAACTTCTTCCCCTCCACGGTGACAACGGTGGTTGACGATGACCCTATCGACTACACCGTCAGTCATACGAAGGTTTCTGTGTTGAAGCACGCGGTACCATTCGATGAGAAGGTTGTATTGCTCTCGGATCAGACGCAGTTCATTATGCAAGGTACACCGGCTCTCACCGCGAAAACCATTCAAGTCAACGCCACTACGGAGTTTACCAGTATCCCCACCTGTAAGCCGGTGGGTATCGGGAAGAACGTCTACTTCGCTGTGCCGCGTGGTACGTACAACGGGGTACGTGAGTACTTCATCAATCAGACGACCGCCACCAAAGACGCGGTGGATATCACCGGGCATGTTCCGAAGTATATCCCCGACGAAACCTTCCGACTCATGGCATCAACCTCTGAGGACATCCTGATCGCGCTGACCTCCGGGGCACCTGAGGAGATGTACCTCTATAAGTACTTCTACTCCAACGACGAGAAGCTCCAAAGTGCCTGGTGCAAGTTCGTCATGGGTGGTGCCGGGACCGTGGTGATCGGCGGTGATTTCATCCAGGCCGTGCTCTACTACGCCGTGCAGCGGATCGATGGTGTGTACTTGGAGAAGATGAACTTCGCGCCGGGTCTCACTGACCCCGATGTCAACTTCCTCACGCACTACGACCGACGTATTACCGAAGCGGAGTGTAGTGTGAGCTATAACGCTGGGACCAACGAGACGACCTGGACCGTGCCTTATCAGATCGACGGTACGATGAAGGTGGTGACCCGAACGACCAACCCCGGTCAGGTCATCCCGCTCACGTACCAAAGTGGGAGCACACTCAAAGCCTCGGGGAACTACAGTACAACCACCGTCTATATCGGGCAGACGTACACTCGACGTAATGTCTTCAGCAAGTTCTTCTACCGGGAAGAGACCAAGCAGGGGCAAGCGATTGTCGCGGCTGGCCGGTTGCAGATCCGCACGCTCACACTCATGTACTCCGATACGGGGACATTTACGGTGACCGTGACGCAGGACTACCGCGATCCGAATTCCTACGTGGAGTACCGCGACCCGCAGGACGCGGCTTTTACCGGGCGTGTGCTCGGGGCTGGTTCCAATCTACTTGGCGCGGTGGCTCTGGCAAGTGGGGAGTTCTCATGCCCAGTGTGGGCACAGAACGACAAGGTAACCATTGAGGTGTCCAGTGACAGCTTCCTCCCCATGCACTTACTGAGTGCGGAGTGGGAGGGTTTCTACCATTCGAGGAGTAGGAGAATCTGATTGGCATATGTGCGGGGATGTCTGGACGGAGATGCGGACTACATTGCTTCACGCCTTAGGACAGCAGACAGACAGGAGATTGCTGCGAATAGCGGCCTACCTCCGCGCGATGCGATTCAGAGATGCACCGATGCCTCTGTGATTCTCTGTACCGTCGTGGGATGCTCGGGTAGACCATGTGCAGTATTTGGGGTTGTTCCGTGCGGTCCTATCACCGGGTGCATCTGGTTACTGGGCACGGATGAACTCGTCTCACCCCCGGTACGCCGTCAATTCATCGCTGAAGGTCGTGTGTGGCTAGATCGGCTCCACGACTTTCGGCCCCTCCTCTTCAATTTCGTAGACGAGCGTAACACCCTCCATATCCGCTGGCTCAAGTGGGTGGGGTGTACGTTCATCAATAGACACCCAACATACGGTCATGAAGCAAGGCCGTTCTTAGAGTTTGTGAGGGTGAGACAGCATGTGTGACTTCGGTATTACAGAATCCCTTATTGCGGCATCGCTCGTGGTGTCGGCGGCGTCTGCATCGGCCTCGATCATCGGGCAGCAACAGCAGGTAGCCGCCCAGCAAGCGTACCAGGGTAACCTCGTTGCGGCCAATAAGACACAGGCCGCACAGAACCGGGAGATTGCAACGAAGGCGTACCTTGATCAGGCTACGCAAGCGAATCAGGCCCTATCAGAATCCCGCCAAGCAGCCGCCGAATCTAACTTCGACACACAACGCCAAGGGCTTGAGGCGCGTGGTGCGGTGAAAGCAGCGGCAGCGGAGGGCGGGGTAACCGGCGTGTCGCTCTACGGTCTTCTTGATGACTTTCACCGTCAAGAAGCGATGTTCAAATCCCGTAACGACAGTAACCTGCTGATGAAACAGCAAGCAACCGCTACGTCAATCCGATCCATGCAGACCCAGGCTGAGGGTCGCATCGCTCAGATTCAACCGTACACACCCTCGCCCACTCAAAGCGTGGATTACCTCGGGCCGATCCTGGGTGTGGCACAGACTGGCATCAACGCGGGTATGAATTATAAATACGGGGCCAATAATGGTTCCCGTATCCGCGACACTTCACGCATCTTCTAAATCAGAAAGGCACGAACACGTATGGCAGAACAAAAGAGGCAAGCTGTCCCAGGTCTCGGGGCACTTCCGCAGTTACAGCCCCAAGCTCGCCCCATCGACACCTACGTGCGGCCTGGGGAAGCGGAGTTTGGAAAGCCCGTACAGACCAACCCCTTCCTTCAACTCAGTCACGCTCTCTCCCAACTAGAACCGACGCTTCAGCGCGGAACCGTGATGGCTGCGGAACAGTACGGGGCTGAGGAAGCGGCGAAGGGTGAGCAGGAGTTCTGGCAGAATCGCGAGAAGTGGAATGCGCTGATTAAGAGCGGGGAGGTTCCAGCAGGAGCTTCCCCGTACTTCACGCGGGGACTTCAGCGGGCCTACGTCAAGCAACTCGGGGCGAACTATCAGGCGGAACTTGAAGCGGCCTTCTACGGCCCCGATGGGGAAGCCGCCCGGAACTCTGATAAGCCCGAGGTGATGGTTGACCTTATGAACAAGGTCCGCCAGGACTTCAGCGAGAAGAACCTAATGAAGGGTGGTCAGCCTCTCTTCCAGAACCTCGATCTTCAGGAGGTCTTCAACCCACTGGCCGAGCAGGGCTACCGCTCGATGATGCAGCAGCACGCCTCGTACCGGGTGCAAGCCCGCGAGAAGCAGTACGAAGCTGCGGCCAGTACGCAAATCGGTGGGGTGATGGATACCCTCGCCTGGAATAACCCCGGCACCCTCGACAACGAAACACAGACGGGCCTCTACAAAAACGCCGCACAGCGCATCAACGACGTACTTTACAACCCGGACAATGGCCCGGTACCGAACGGGATGCTGGCAGCGAAAGCAAATCAGGTGCTTGTCGATACCGTGGTTGCGAAAGTGGTGGCATCCGGTGACAAGTCTCTGCTGGGTGTCCTTGATTATGTGACGAATAAGCAGGGTGCGCCTATCGGGAAGACGCAGTACGCGATCACCAAGCGCACGGAAGCTGAAGAACACCTGACCAGTCTCGCAATCCGGCAGGAGCAGTTCCAACACTGGAAGGACGGCCTGGGCTTCGAGGCACGAAGCCGCGCACATACTGAGCAATCGTGGGCACAGTCCGACGCACAGTGGGAACGCACGGTCGAAACCTGGGCCAAACAAGATCGCACACAGGACCAGGACACCATCATCGATACGCTGGCTATGCGGATCTTCGACGGTCTCCGCCGATCAGATCCGAAGCAGGGGCAGACGATCATTGACGACGCGATTGCCCGCGCAGAGAAGGTGGACTGGAAAGCCGCCGAACACCTCCGCAAGCTCGTCCACACGATCACCAAGCAGAAGTCCGACTACGAAGACGATCCCACAACCGTCGCCCTCACCCGCATGGACATCACCACGAATCCCCTTGGGTTTAACCCGAGTCGGCTGGCGAATGCGGTGAAGGAACAGAAGATGAAAGCATCGACGGCGATGCAGATGTTTGACGACCTGGACCGCAACCGGCAGAACGGCGATCACCCGTTCCTCAGGCAACCGTTCTTTCACTCCATGATGGATGAAGTCAAGAAGTCCATGGCCGACAAGTTGGGTGATGACCAGTTCGGAGAAGGAGCGATCCGCGCCGGGAACGCCACCGAAGAGATGCGCGATGAAGCCGTGGAGTGGATCAGGGCTAACCCGCAGGGTACCCCCGAGGGATTCCGTAAGTATCTCCGGTCGATCAAGGATGATGTCATCCAGCGGAACAACGCGAACTACGGGGCTGAGGTCAAGCAGAAGGGTGCTGACCAGACGAAGAAGGGTGAGTTCATCCGCGATTCGACGGTGGCTGCTGAAGGTGAGAAGCGGCAGAAGGAAGCGGATAAGCAAGCCGAAACCCGCACGAAACAAGATCAGCAGAAACAAGAGCAGGAGACTCAGCGGCTACGTAAGGAGTCTCTCCAAAAAGACGTTGAGATGTTCAAGAGTGCGGCGGATACCGGCCAGAGAACCGGCGAGGGGAGGAAGATCCTCAAGCTGAGTGATGGCCGCATCGCTACCGAGCGGAACATTACCGTTATGGACAAGCGAATCAATGACGGGAGACCTACGAACATCCCCTCGATCTATGACGGGAAACTTGTGACGCAGGAAGAGGCTATCAGGATCATCGAGAAGAACGGCGGTGTCGATCCCGATACCGGAAGAAAACTGAAGGGATACTACAGCCTAACCGATGCTGAGATTGCGGCGCGTGAGCGTTCCGCCCGTCTCGGTAAAGAGTATGGGGGAAATAGATAGGCATGTCGATGGATGAGTACGGGGTTGAGGCGGGGGCTGCGGCTTCTACGCCCGATGTCAGTTCAGTGAATGTTGACCCAGCACAGGTTCCCAGCGAACGGCCCGCAGAGGAACCTAACCCGGACGGGAATCTCGGTACGGATATTCTGTATCGTGGTCTCGTGGGTGGGGCCGAGCAAGCGGCACGCGGTACGTACTCCACGGTGAAAGCCGTAGGTGATGCCGTAGGAGCCAAGCTGCCGGATCTCCCCGAGGAATCGCTGGTGGAAGCCCCCGAGGGTATTGCGGGGCAGATCACTCGGGATGTCACACAGTTTGGTCTCGGGTTTATCGGCGGGATGAACCTACTGAAGATCGGTGGGATGGCGACGAAGCTCCCCGCCGTGGCGAAGGAAATCTTGGCTTCGGGTATCGGAACCGGGGTGGTCGCTGATCCGACTGCCCCGCGACTCTCGAACCTGATTCAGAAGTACCCATTCCTTGAGAACCCCGTTACGGAGTACCTCGCACAGGACGACAAGGACGGGGTGGGCGAGAGCAAGTTCAAAGCCGCGCTCGAAGACATGATGATGACGCCCGCCGCGCTGGTCCTCTTCAAGACCGTGAAGGCTCTGAAGAACGCCCTCAAGGGGAACGGCGATGAAGCCACGAAGCTCTCTGATGAGATCCTTCAGGATGCACGCGGCGTCAACAGCATGGATGACGCTCTCGAAGTCCCTGAGGTAAAGGTCACCCCGGAGAACGCCGCACCGGATCTCGTTGAAGACGTAGTAAAGCCTGCGGTGGAGATCACATCCCCCAGCGGGAAGGTGATGTTCAAGCTGTCTGATGATGAGTCGAAGGCGTTCGACGCACACTTGAATTACATCGTCAGCAACGGACACCTGGAAGACGTGTTCAACTTCCCGGCGTTCAAGTCGTTTAACGCCGCACGATCCGAAGCCATGCCTGAGACGCAGGAGATGCTCGATGGTCTCGTGCAATACATCAAGCCGAAGCTCGATGGCAAGATGGGTGCAGTTAAGCAACACGCTGAGGTCGAGAAGTTTGCAGATCTCCTACAGGAAGATCCCAAGGTGCTCTACGCCCGGTTGCAGCAGTCAGCGAAGGTCGCTCAAGACCTCGACGCAACCATCGTCGCCGCCAAGGGTCTCACCTACAGCCTCGCCCGAGAGACCCGCGCCCTGGCGACCAAGGTTCACTTCGGGACCGCCACGGCTGAGGACAAAGCCGCACTAGAACTCTCGCAGCAACGCCTCGCAGATGTCTTCGGGATGACTCTACAGATTCGCAAAGGGGCAGCGCGAGCTACCTCTGCGGGGAAGATCTCGACCGGCGAGAGTGATCTCGAAGAGTTGTCCACGATGCTCGCCCTCACGAAGGACGAGAAGGAAGCCCTTGGTGTCCTGAAGGCGAAGACACTCCTTGGGAAGCTGATCGACGCCCACAACGAAATCTGGATCAACGGTATCCTGTCCAGCCCGAAGACCCATGTGGTCAACATCGTGTCGGCAGCTACGCAATCACTCCTGATGCCTTTCAATAAGGTTGTTGGTGGGGCGATCCTTCGCGATCCACAGCAGATCCGCGAGGGGTTTGCTCTCTATAACGGACTGCGAACGAACATCTTTGATTCAATGGAGATGGCCGCACGGTCCTTCAAAACCGAGAAGGCGATCCTTGATCCGGGGAAGAGTACGGATCAGATGACCGAGAAAGCCGTCGCCATGAGCGGGGACACTCTCTTCGGGAAGGGCGTCAACTTCCTCGGGACCGTGGCCCGTATTCCGGGGCGGTTCCTGAAGGCGGAAGATGAGTTCTTTAAGCAGATGAACTACCGCTCGAAGGTGATGGCCGACGCTTCCAGGGAAGCCTCTGATCTCGTAACGGGCGGGAAGCTCGATCCAAAGAAGATGGTGGATTACACCGATGGTACCACGACCACCAAGATCAGCGAAGTTGAGAAGTACAAGCTAGATCGGTTCAACGCCGCATTCAGCCCATCGGGTGTTGGTGCGGATGGTGCCGCGCAACAGTACGCTCGGGAGGTCACCTTCACGCAAGACCTTAACGGCATCAAGACTTACACCGACTGGGGTAACTTCGGGGCCAGCATCCAGCGGCTCGCGTCAAGCCACCCATGGTTACGTGGTTCCGTCTTACCGTTCGTTAAGGTTCCCACGAACATCCTCCGTGCAGCGGGTGACTACACCCCGCCCATTGCCGCCTTGAAGAAGGAGGGCATGGACATCCTGACCGGGGCTGAGACCGATCCGGGGAAAAAGACCGCATTCGTAGGCCGACTCACCACTGGGTCAATGCTCTGGACCTCCGCAATCATGATGGCCTACGAAGGCCGTATCACCGGGTCAGCCTTCGGGGATAAAGACATGCGGAACCGGCAGATGGAAAGTGGCTGGCAACCGTACAGCATCGTCTTCGAGGGCGAGAACGGAAAGAAGGAATACGTGTCTTTCCAGCGTCTTGATCCGGTCGGAATGTTCTTCGGGTTGGCGGCTGACTTTGCCTACCTCGGTCAACACATCACGGACACTGAGCGCGACAACTGGGCGACATCCGCCGCACTCTCCATTGCGAAGAACTTATCCAGTAAGTCGTACTTACAGGGTGTGGTTGAAATGGCGTCGATGCTCGGTGGCGGCTACACCGCAGAGGAACAGGCGAAGCGGATGGTACAGATGCGGGCTGCGTCGTACCTCCCGAACTACCTCAACCTCTACACCGGGAACGATGAACTGAAGGAGATTCGCTCGGTCACCGATGCGCTGATGGCGAAGACACCCGGCATGTCCTCTCAGGTAGAGGCCAAGCGAGACTACTTCGGGGAAAAGCGGGTGGCCCCGATGGGGTATCCGTGGAACAACATTGATCCGTTCCCGCAGAGTGAAGAGAAGGACAAGGTTCGCAACGAACTAGCCCGTCTCTCGCGGAGTGAAGTGGAAGCCCGCTTCACGATGCCTGATGTCAAGCTCGGGGTGGTGGATCTCGGTGACCCCAAGCTCAAGAACGCCACCGGACAGACCCCCTACGACCGCTGGACCGAACTGATCGGTAAGGTCGAGATCGGTGGAAAGACCTTCCACGACAAACTCGAACAGGTCATGGAGTCACAGCGGTATAAGGACGGCACGGACGGGACCAGCATGTACCACGCCGGGAACCGTGTCGTGATGATCCGCAATGAACAGGAGCGGTACCGCGAGAAAGCCCTGCGTGACATGCTGACGGAATACGATCAGCAATACCGCAGCGGTGCCCTCGCGTTCAGCCTCAGGGATATGGTGCGGCAGGACAAGCGGAATGAGCAGGCGGTCAGGCATGGGAAGACCGACCGTGTAAAAGACATCCTCAACTTCGGACAATAACACACTAATGGCTCTTTCTTACGTACAGTACTCTGGTAACGGGGCGACGACAAATTTCGCCGTCCCGTTCCAGTACATCGATTCGACTCATGTGCATTGTTACGTGGGTGGTGTCGAGGTCACGGCCTTTACCTGGCCGAATGCCTCAACCATCCAGTTCACGGTCGCCCCGGCTGCGGGGACGTTGAACATCGAGATCCGGCGAGTGACACCACGCGAAGTACCGCTCGTAGACTACGGGGACGGTTCGGTGCTGTTTGCCTCCGAGCTTGATACCGCGAACCTACAGAGTCTCTTCATTGCTCAGGAATACTTCGAGCAAGCGGAGAGTGCGTTTCCAACCGGCCATACCCTCGACTCCCACTCTGATGCCACGCTTGGGGCTTCCGTCGCCAAGGGGACCATGCGGGTCTACGACGTAAACTCTAAGTGGAACGCAATCACGGCACCGGCTGATGGTGGGTTGCTCATTGGAGATACCGCTGATGCCAAAGGTGTGCGCTGGTTGAGTAAAGGTACAAGCGGGAATTTTCTCCAAGTAGATGACGCCGCTGCCGGGAAGGTGTCGTGGGTAGCGGGCTTTAAGAACCTGATGACAACCGTAGGGGATATTCTCTACGCTTCGGCGGTTGGTGTGGCCGCTCGCCTCGGGATCGGCCTGGACAACTATGTCCTCGTCGCCCGCCCCGGATCAACCCCGCCTCTTGCCTGGGAACCCACCAGTTTCACGGCAGGTACAACGGCGGGGAGACCGTCACCGACGACAACTCGCGTGGTGCGCCACAACACCACCACCAATCAGATCGAAGAGTGGGATGGCTCTGCGTGGCGTATCGTCCCGAGCCTACCGGATGAAGCCAGCACACAGGGAGACGTGATCTACAAAGGTGCGTCTAACTGGGAACGGCTGGCAGTTGGCCGGGTTGGTGCCCCGCTGGTGAGCGGTGGCGCTTCGGCTAACCCTAGCTGGGATGCCATAGGCACTCCTGGGGTACATATCCTGAAGTGGGGTATTCTCAATAAAGCACAGAACAGTACCGGGTACGGTGCGTGTGTGGGGAATGGTGCGAAGACCGTTGAAGCAGATGGGGGCTACCTTATCCCGTTCCCTGTTCTCGTAGGCCATCTGCGGGTACATGCAAGTGCTGCCCCGCCTGCCGGTCAGACGTTTACCTTCACGGTTCGCCGGGGGAAGATTGACTACAGTACCGGCACCACCACCTTTGAGGATACTGCGATAACGTGTCAAATCACCAGCGCATCTACATCGGCGTCTGACTTATCCGCCTCAGCCCTCTTTGGTCCTAGTGATGTCATTGGGATCAAATGTGTTGCAAGTGCCACTACAGGTAGTACCATCGACCTCACGATAACTGTGGAGATGTTCCAGCCGGAAAGCCTCAGTCGCCCGCTGGTTCACGGTGTTTTACCTGTGGCATACAATGGTGTTAATACCACCCCTGTGTGGATGGGTGAAATCGCTGTCAACGGCACGGAGGGGAAGATGCAGGTGCCCCTACCGGCTTGCTGTCTTGTACTACAGAGTGCGCCCTCAGACTCATCTAGTTATGGTGGGCCTAAACAGGGGTGGTGGCCTGGTTGGGAGCAGGAGCACGTCAAGTCGGCTAATGACCTACTCTCGTTCTCTTGGACACCTGTTTCCCCTGATGGGATTGTGTCCTATCTACATAGAAGGGCTGGTGTACTCCAACACGCTACGTCCCCGAACACGTATCACCCCGGAGTCACCATATTCTCCGCACTCGATCAAGCGCAGAACACCACACGCTACTGCGGTGGGTTTGGTAATGCCCCTAGTGCCACCGAATCTGAAGTACAGATCCCCATGCCAGCCTGTACCGTGCGAAACATGCGGGTGTCCCTCGATTCGACACCAGCAGCCGGTCAGAATTTCACACTGACTCTGCGGAAGAACGGGGTAGACACGGCCTTGAGTGTAACGGTTTCCAACCCCGACACACTTCAAGCGGATCTCACCCATTCGGTTACCTTTGCCTCAGGTGACTTGCTCTCCATCAAGAGTGTGTCGAGTGCTACCTCTGGCACGCATTCACCCACCATCCTTATTGAGGTCACGCAATAATGCCAGGAACACTTATTATTGACCAGCGGTTCAAATCCTATCCAGGTACCGCTGCGGAAATCATGACCGCTATCAACGCAGACCTTGCTGCGACGGACCTCTGGTTCATCAAGCAGATGGGTGTCCTTACCGCAGGGCAAGGCATCGTCGCGTGGGTACTGTGGGAAAAACAGACGAGGGGCTGATGGGGCCGCTAGAAGAGGGTAAACTTATCGCCACCGTCGAACAACTCACCGCCACCGTCGCAAAACTGACCGATGTCGTAGAGAAGCTCGAAGCTCAACAGAACTACTGGAAGGGTGCCTTCGCATCCAACTTCGTGTGGTCTGGTGGGATTGCCGCCGCTGTCTCTGCGGTGTGGCAATGGTTTCACAAATAGCCGAGTGGTCCCAGGAGGTCGAGCAATGGCTTCCTGGGACCGAACATGACCCTGCTGACTACGATATCCCAGGCGGACAAACCGCCTTTGGTAAGGAGATCGCACTATGGGCACTGTGGCCCGAACAAAATTGCATCGGCTGCGGGAACGCCTAGCCCAGGAGTTCGAGGACATCCTCAACACCGGGGAACCGCTGCTTGATAACGAGGGAAATCCTATCGTGATCAGCGGGAAGCCGGTGTTCAAGCGGCCCTCCCCCGCGATGTATAACACGATCCGTCAGTTCCTCAGGGACAATGGCATCGACCGTGATCCGCTCGACATCGATCCCGAGAAACCCCCGGTGACTGACGCTCTCCCCTTCGTGGAAGACCTACAGGAACTAGATGGTCTCCCGGCCCACCTACAGATCCAATCTGATGCACGACTACAAACCGAAGACCCCGAAGGATTTTAGGAACTTCCTCTACCTCGTCTGGAAACATCTGCGTCTCCCTGCCCCAACCCCCATTCAATACGACATCGCACAGGCCCTCGCCCACGGTACCGACCGTGACATGATCGAGGCGTTCCGTGGGGTGGGGAAGTCGTGGATCACCAGTGCCTTCGTCTGTTGGACACTCGACCACCACCCCGATTGGAATATCCTCGTGGTCTCCGCCTCGAAGACGCGGGCCGACGACTTCAGTACCTTCGTCATGCGGCTGATCAAGGAGATGCCCATACTGCGGCACCTCACTCCGCGCGATGAACAGCGGGACAGTAAGATCAGCTTCGACGTAGGACCGGCCCCAGCTTCGCACGCACCCTCCGTCAAATCCCTCGGGATCACCTCGCAGCTTACCGGGAGCCGCGCCAACCTGATCGTCGCGGATGACATCGAAGTGCCGGCGAACTCACAGACGCAGATGATGCGTGACAAGCTCGCGGAGCAGATCAAGGAGTTCGACGCCATCATCAAGCCTGAGCCGGGATGCCGCATTGTCTTCTTGGGGACACCGCAGCACGAACAGAGTGTCTACAACAAACTCCCCGAGCGCGGTTTCCGTGTCCATGTGTGGACCGCCCGCGTGCCGAAGGAGAAAGACCTTCCATACTTCGGGGATAAGCTCGCCCCGTTCATTCTGAATGCGATCCGCGAGGGTCGCCTGAAGGAGGGTCAGCCCACTGATCCGGGGCGGTTCAACGACTTCGACCTGAAGAAGCGAGAAGCCAGCTACGGCAAAACAGGCTTCGCCCTTCAGTTCATGCTCAACACGTCCCTCAGTGACATCGAGAAGTTCCCCCTGAAGGTCCGCGATCTGATCGTCATGGACATCAACCCGGATCGCGCCCCGGAGCACGTCGTATGGGCCGCAGACTCCGAGTTGATCATCAACGATCTCCCGAACGTGGCGATGACCGGGGACAAGTTCTACAAGCCCATGGCGTTCGCCGGGAGTGGACCTCAGGGACAAGCTCAGTGGCTTCCCTACACCGGCTGCGTCATGGCTATCGACCCGAGCGGTCGGGGTGCGGACGAGCTAGGCTACGCCGTTGTCAAGATGCTCAACGGGCAACTCTTCGTGGTGGCCTGCGGGGGTCTCTCCGGGGGCTACCAGGAGGAGAACCTTGAGGTCTTGGCGAAGATGGCCGCGAAGTTCCAAGTCAATCACATCGTCATTGAAGAGAACTTCGGAGACGGGATGTTCACAGCGTTGTTTAAGCCGGTCTTGAAGAAGTCCCACCCCTGTTTCGTGGAGGAAGTCAAGCACTCGAAGCAGAAGGAACTGCGGATCATCGACACCCTTGAGCCGGTGATGAACCAACACAAGCTCATCATCGACCGCTCCGTCATCCAGGCCGACTACGACTCGACCCAAGAGCGGGGAAGTGACCACGCTTACAAGTACCAGTTGATCCACCAGTTAACCCGGATCACCAAGGAGCGGGGTGCCCTGGCCCATGACGACCGGCTGGATGCCTTGGCTATGGCGATTGCGTATTGGGTCGAGCAGATGTCGAAGGACATCGAAGAATCCAAAAAGATGCAGTCCGCCAAA
>Ga0075458_10000013_pt1 | contig 44722 bp, 56 predicted proteins | sample DEB3_08_DNA_FD_77576 | JGI IMG/M metagenome (GOLD analysis project Ga0075458, IMG submission 77576) | Aqueous microbial communities from the Delaware River and Bay under freshwater to marine salinity gradient to study organic matter... | ecosystem: Environmental > Aquatic > Marine > Coastal ... | reverse complement strand
GTCTTGAACCCAAAAGGCTCCGGACTTTTGAAATGCTGGCGGCATCGATTCCATCGAATTGGATCCATTTAGACGCCATCTACATCGTTTCCATCGATTCTTGGTCATCAGTACGTCCATCGCCCCTCTGTCTAACCGTTATCCTTAGCCATACCGTTGTTCGTTCGCGCCGTCTTCGAGCTATGGTGGGGCTTACATAGTGCCCTCCAATTAGTTCGATCCCAGAACAGCTCTTGGTCTCCTTTATGGTCAATGATATGATCGACCTCATTGCTAGGCGTAGTCCTTGGCGGAGTCTCAAGCAGACACTCTTCGCATAGAGGATGTTCACGAAGGAATGATAACCTAGCCTTCGTCCAGCGGTAATTGTAACCACGAGCGTTGCTATTGCCTCGATGGTAATCAGCACGCTGGTTCCTCCGCTCTTCCTCGATACGTCGATGGTCATCGCAGTATGTCGTACCGAGAGGCACGAGCCTTCCGCAGCCTACCTTCGCGCAGGGCTTCTTTATCTGGTTACTGGTCATCGTTCTGGTCGCCATGCTATGGAATCTTCTCTAAATGGTTAGCGCCCATAGCGCCCATTTCGAACACGCTACTAGGGCACCGCTCCGTCTTCCTTCCTCTCCTAAACTAGACGGTAGCTAATTGGTCACTCTTTATATTGACTAAATCTTTAATATCCTATTCATATGGGCGCTATGGGCGCTAAATAATCGGTTTAATCGTAATCTCAGAACGTCTTTGGTGCTTTGAGGAGTTCGTTCCCAACACCCAACCTCCGGCTTTCTTCGATCTTCCGGCTCAGATAAATGGTCACGTCAGAACCTTCTCTAGTCTTCCATCGCCCACGCTTGCTATTTGGATTCTCATAAATCACATACCCGGATCGCTCCGTAGCAAACCCCATTTTGCGCATTATCGAAGCCTGTTTTTCATCAGGGTTTTGGCGCTTCCAAACCTCACCAAAGGCATCGCTCCGGAAGGCTACACAATCCCCATTTTCGACCAAGCAAAGTTCCTTCTCTACCATCTCATCGATCACATCCATAAACCAGTCATCAACGGTATTCGAAGCCCGAACAACGGCCTTATGCGCTTCCGTCTTTCGCTGCCCATTCGACGGATCGAAGGAGCTGAGGTCATAGTCTCGAAGGTAAGCCGCCACAGCAGCAAAGCCATCTTCTTCGTAAGCCCAGCTCCAGAGCTTCCGGAAGTAGGCTGCGCGTTCATTATCATCAGCAAGCCCCATCTCTTCCCGAGTCGCGCATTCGATCACATCATACCGTCGATCATCGGCCGGTATGTAGAGCCCACCACGAAGATGGTTTGTTGTTAGGATCGTTCCGTTGTGTAGTCTTACTCCGTACTTTGTTCCATACTTCGGGTTGATCGAAACAAAGTCAGGAAGGCCAGCAATTAGAACCTTCATCCGCTCATTGAAGGCCCACTTGTTCAAGTCGGCCGAATTCGCTGCCTCGTTCACGATCACTAGAACGCTAGCGGCGTACTCGTTGAAGTTCTGGTCTAAGGCCGAAGCATCGATGTTTGATATGTTCCATTGGCCTATCGCGGGAGCGCAGAGTGCTATGGCGGTATCTTTACCCACGCCTTGCTCGCCTGCTAGCACAAGGGCGAAGCGAGCCTTAACGCCGGGGCACTGTACCCTGTGCGCTAGGTAGGCTATGAACTGATCCGCGTCTCCGGGCTTAGAAAGCAGCCTACGCACATGCTCTACGAACGGCTCCGCGTCTCTCGCGTCTCCGGGTACGATGATCGGAGGTCTGTAGGCGTTGTAGGTTGCTGCGCCGTCGCTACGGAGGGAGCTTCCTTCTATGTAGTCGATGCCTTCGATCAACCCGATATCAAGGTCAGGGTCATTCGTCATCGACGTAGCCGTGCGGTGCTTCCTTACTATCTCCGCTGCGGGCACCAACCTTCCGTTGTCGTTGATCCTTCCGGCTACGTTGTTCACGGCCGTTTCGACCCACTGAGAATTCGTGGGCATGTAGATGTACTTGTTCGCTGCGGCGTAGTAGGTAAACTTGTCTGGGTCTAGCTTCCCGTCTGTAGGAGACCATCCGCCTTCGATAGCGGCCTTGACGATTGTGCCTAGGGATAGGTCACCGGGCTTCGCGGACAACGTGTAGAACGCTTCCCGCATAATCTCCGCATGGCCTCTTCCTTCCTTGCCCTTCCAAGTGTTCGCCCATTCGAGATAGACTGCCCAAGCGTCATCGCTCTTCTTGTACTCTCTTCCGAGAATGATCCCGACACTACGCCAGAGGTCGCGATCATCGGCCGAAACAAATGTGAGCATCTTCGCCACTTCCTCAACGCGGTACTTCCGGTTGTGGAGTCCTTTGGCGAATCCTTTCTTGGCCTTCTCTTGCGGCCTGCTTAGGTGCGCCGGGAGAGAAGCGAGCGGAGTGCCCGGATTAACGAAGCTATACGCGCCTCCGGAGCGGTGCTTACTGGGCGGTGCTACGATATAGCCGCCATCGTTCCGCACGTCTACGCCAGAGCCTAACACGTTCGTACCAGTCTTCAGAGCGGAGTTGTAGAGGAAGATAACATGCATGCCTCCGCCACCGGTCAGCGACGTAAGCGTTTCCGGATCACCGGCTTCCCGGTTCAGATCGCTCCAAGTAACATCACCATCCTTTCCTTCGCCGATATCAACATCAATGACCGTGATATTCGATATCTGGCCCGTCGCTACGCCTATGTTGGCGTCTGGGTATTCCTCCCACATCGCGGCAATCTGCTCGATATCCTTTGTTGCGCCTTTCACGCCTCCGGGATAGACGGGATGCTTGCCTGAGTCGGAGCAACCCTCAACGCCGCATGTACAATTCCCATCAACAATCCCATGAATAGGGAAGACACACCATCCAGCCAAGGCATATGCGATAGCAGCCTCAGCGAATGTTTCCGGTAGTTCCATATTTGCCCTCTGACGGAAGATGAAAGCGGCTCCCGAAGGAGCCGCAGACGGAGGAATGAACGATCAGAAGATGTTCGGATTCCCGTCATCAGGCTGGAAGTTGTCGCGGTTGGGCGCGTCTTCACCATCATCCTTGAGGTCATCGTGACGTACCGTTACCGCTCCGGCATTCACCTGCTTGCCGAAGTCCTCGCAGAATCGGTACAAGCCAGGATTCGCTACCCACTCGATGTTGTCGCCCAGGTCGAAGAGCCACCACGTACCCTGGTCATTCTTCTGCTTGAGCGTCTTGAGCGTGTAGACTGAGGAGAAGGTAGGAGCGATCACGTGGCCATTCGGGATCATCCGTTCCTTCATGACCGAGACCCAACGCTTGCTGATCTTGATCTGGCTGCTGGCCATCGCGAGGACACACGGCTTACCGATCTCATCAGCAGGCCCATCAACGAGAATACAGTAATGCGCTCGCGTATCGGAGAGGTAGTTGCCGTTGTAGCTTTCGCGTTCCTTGTCGTTCTCATCCGTCACTCGCTTGATCTTCCCTTGCGACTTGAGAATCTCATACTGCGAAACGGTCAGCTCGCCACGGAAGCCGCCGCCGGAGTTGCGCGGTGCCCATTGAAGGTAACGCCGCGTGAATGCGCACGGGATCACCTTGATTTCTTCGTACACCTGCCCGGTCACCGTGTTGATCAACGCTCCGGGCTTCGCTCCGGCGACCTGATCAACAACGGCCGGCGACATCGGCTGGAGAACGCGGAGGAAGGGAATCGCAAAGGAGTCCTTGTCCGTTCCTTCGAAGCCAGATTGCTCGCTGCCTCCGAACATTCTGAACATGTCGTCGGGAGCTACCGCAACGGCAGTCGTTTCTTTCTTCGCTGTGTTTGCTTTTTGAGCCGGCTGTGCTGCCGGTGTTTTGGCTTTCGCCATAGATCACCTCATTACGTTTTGGTTGTATCCGGTTAGCGACCAGACAGCGCTTTCTTCTTGTGCTTCTTGATTTCCTTCACTACGGCCTTCTCAACAGGCCTAGCAGAGAAGGTATCCAGCGGCACAGGGAGTCCTTCGTTGAGCCTTCCTTTGAGGAAGCTCTTGAGCGAGCCGGGATGAACGGCCAGCTTGTCTTCGTATTCGATACCGTGAGCGATCAACATGTCTGCGAGTTCCTGCGCCTTGCGCAAGTCCTCTTCCTTTACTCCGAACTTGATGCTCACGTTGTGGCGGATAAGCGCCTCTGCGCCCACAGACATCAACCAGTCCATCGCTTCTTCCGTCTTCTCCCCGGTAATCGAGCAGTACAACTCCGGCTTCGTGCTCACTTCGCGGCCGTCTTCGAGTTCAACGGAGGTGAAGCCGAATTCGCTCATCATGTTCGGAACAACGTCTTCTTCAAACCGCACGCATTCCTTCTTCGCTTCAGCAAGCTCCATCTCCAAGCGAGTCATCTTCAACTCTGCTTCCTTCCAGAGATTCAGAACCTGCGCAAGCTCTTGTAGCTTCGGATCGCTCATGATGTACATTTCTCCCATATCTTGTTCAGGGTATCGGATTGCTTGACGGAGAGGAAGTTCTTGTCCTTCATCTGCTCCTCAATCGAATCGAGGAAGTCTGCTTCCCATGAGGTCAGCTTTCGTTCCCTCGCTCGACAATCAGCAATCATCGTTTCGGCTTCTTCTTTCTCATCAGGACTCATAGCTCGCATCGCTCCTTCTGGTACAGGCAGTATGGGTTATGCTCCTTCGGCTTCTCCGTCGATATGTCTCTCCAAAGAAAGAACAAAGCGATGAGGGAAGCCAGGATGATAACGATCATAAACTTGGCCATATCCTTCTCCGCGTCTTTCAACAAGCATCTCCTGAGTAATCGCGAGCACGCGCCCAAGCGCAGACTTCCCGGAGGTCAGCATTCAATCTCGCCAATGCCTCTGCTTCTTCTGCTTCTTTGATTGCGTCCACGGCTCTTTCGTTGTTCTCGTTTTGAATGGTCTCATTGAGAGCCTTCATGTTCTTGTCGATGCTGGCGTCAATTGATATCGCCGATGCTACAACGATAACAACAACCCCAATCGTCTGTGCTGCGTCTCTCATGCGTTGCTCCCAAATAGGTGTAGGCGTATCTCTTCCTTCAGCTTAACACGGGCATATGTCGCGGCCGAAGAGGTGATCAGTTTGCGGGTGGATAGAAGGTTGATTGCGTCCACTCCTTTCTGGAACTCATCTATCTTCTCTTGATCGAAGCGAAGGCCGCGTTCATAGAACTGGTCTCGCAATCGCGGAGCCGTCTTGGTAATGTCGATCTTCATGGCGTGAACTCGATTACGGAATACTCCTTCAGCATTCGGTCCCATCGAAGTACGCGCAACTTCTGGGACATCCTTCCGAGTACTGCGCCGACCATGAAGATGATCGAAGGATCGCCGCTCGTGATGATGGAGTCGCCACGAGCGTAGTCATAAGCATTCAATCCGGATCGAAGCTGAGCAATCAAAGCGTCAGCCGCGAAGCCCGAAGCAGAAGGCGGGCATACCTGTATCAGCTCTCCGTGTTTCTGAGCAGGCGTTGGGTCGAAGACGGATACCATTTGGTTTGTTATTGGATCGCGCCTTCTTTGTATCTGAATGATGAAGACCTTTTTCATTGGTTACTCTTTTATTGAGGGTGAGGATATATTAGCCTTCGTCTCACTGATAAAGTAAAGGACATTCGAATGGTTATCATCGGCGCTGGACTGAGCGGCTTGCTGGCTGGGTTGTATTGGCGAGATGCTTTGATCCTTGAGAGAAGTCAAGAGCCAACAATCAATCAGAAAGCGTTGTTGCGGTTCAGAAGCCCGGCAATCGGAGACTTCACCAACATTCCCTTCAAAGCCGTACAAGTAAGAAAGGCAATCTACAGCGATGACCTTCTACATACAGCCGCGACGATACGAACAGCGAACCTCTACACGCAAAAGGTTCTGGGCTTCCTATCCGGAGAAGAGCGAAGCATTTGGAACCTCGATCCTTGCGTGCGGTATATAGCGCCGGATGACTTCCCTCTCATGCTGGCTGAAAGGCTCAAGGATCGTATCACGTATGGCTGTAATGTTACACACAGGCCGAATGATGTTGTTGTGAGCACGGCTCCGATGCCGCGCAATCTTGAGCTGGTTTCTATCGCCGGGAAGATGGGCATTGATCGCTTCGCGTTCGCCGACATTCGCGTTGTTCGCTTCCGTCTTCAAAAGGGCGAAGCATACCAGACAATTTACTTCCCAGATCCATCAACGCCAGTCTACCGAGCATCAATAACCGGCAACACGCTGATCGTGGAGATGACCACGAGAATAAACCAGGATGTTGATCTCAACCCGAGTGATATGGCGGATATCTCCGAAGCATTCGGGCTTCGATGCGAGCTGGACCTCATCGAAGCGAAGACGCAACGCTATGGAAAGATTGCTCCGATTGAAGAGCGAGCGAGGCGCGAAGCGATCTACACCATGTCCAAGGAACATCGCCTGTACTCTTTAGGCCGCTATGCGGTATGGCGAAACATCTTGCTTGATGATGTGCTGAACGACATCAGGGTAATCAACAGCCTCAGAGAAGGCGATCAATACACAACGAGGATGAAATCAATATCATGAGCAACTATGACGAATGGCGTTTCCAGGATATGTTCGAAGTCGGAATGAAGCGACAGGTCGCAGGGTTCGAAGATCCATCGCAGATGGGCGGCATCTGGCTGAATCTCGGAGCCGGCAACCAAACTCTCCTCGGAAGTATTCCGTTAGATTATCCCTATTGGAACGCGGAGGTTGACCGGATACCCTATGGCGACGGCGAAGTGCGGAGTATCACGGCCTTCCACTTCTTCGAACATCTATCCGGTAAGCACGCAATCCGGATGTTGCGCGAATGCGAGCGAGTTCTATGCGTTGATGGCCGTCTTACAATTGTCGTTCCGCATCGGTTAGGTTCGATGGCTTATCATGACCTCGATCACAAGAGCTTCTGGACTGAGGATACCTTCCGCATCCTTACCCAAACCCCATATTACGACAAGAACAGAATGGTTCCTTGGCGCCTCAAGCTTCGCGCCTCGATGATCGCCGGGATCGTTGAGCGGAATCTCGCCATCTTTCAACAGTTCGATAAAACCGAATAATGACGATTGAATGATCGTAAGGTAAGCGGCCGAAAATAGTTGTAGACATTCTTGGTCATTTTGGACTAGACTCTCTTCCGTAGTAACCAATAACTGATTAGCGGAGATAGAGATGGAACTGTTTACGAATGCCCCGAAGACCTACGCGAGCCGCGCCAACGCAATCAAGGCTATCGAAAAGACTGGCTATACCGCGTTCAAGTACGTGATCGCTGTAAACGAAGCCGGCCGCTTCTTCCCGGTAGTCATCGGTAACGATGCGATTAATGCCGGCTCCCACTTCCACCACTGTACCGCGAACTAACCAAAAATAGTTGTAGCCAAGGATGGCTAATTTGGACTAGACTCTCTTCCGTAGTAACCAATAACTGAATACCGGAGAACGAAGATGGAAAAGAAATTGTGGCTGATCGCTCCTTGGGAACGCTTCACGAGCTATTACCGGGAAGTGACCCGAATCGGATCGCATATTGTTTGCGAGTTTACCGGCCAGATTCTCGAAGTTCACGCTTCAGAATTCCTCTTTGAAGGAACGGAAGCCGAAGCGAAAGAAGCGGCAACGGAGAAGAGCGCAGAGCTGATCGAAGGGAAGCTGGCGCGGCTCGATGACGATATCCGGGCATCACGGCTCGAAGGAGCCAGCCAGGTAGCGATCTTCAAGCTGATGGATGAAAAGGATAGGATTAGCGCAGAGAAGCCGAAGGCAAAGGAATTCAGCTCGATCTGGTAAATAGTTGTAGCCAAGGACGGCTACTTGGATCAGACTCTCTTCTACAGTAAACGATTAACGGAGAACGAAGATGGCGAAAGCGAAGATTCAGAAGCCGACCAGCCAAAGGGTCAAGGCTCTTCGGGCAGGCGACAAAGTAATCATCGAGCAAGTGAACGGGTGCCTAGTCGGATGGCCCGTCGCGAACCCGCACGGAGTCCGCCAGTTCTTTGACGCGACGGTTCAGAAGGTAACCGTTGACTTGGTAACCGTCACCTACCAAGTAGGCGAGCAGGAACCCGGAGACAAGTACACGATCCGCCGCGTAACAAAGTCGGTAGACATCCGCAAGGTTCCCTTTACCTTCCCGGCTCACAAGAGCTTCGTCATAGCAGCCATCGGCTCCTTCTAACCCGGAGAGAAGACATGAGCACAATCCAAAAGATTCGCAAAGCAATCAAGGCCGAATTCCCGGAAGTAGACATCCATCGCAGCCCTCACGGATACTACTACTTCAGCAACGAGTCAAAGACTGACTGGCGGGAGATACGCTCCCTGTACTTCTGGTCGGTCAACATCCATGGCGATGTTGTAGAAGAGAAGATCATGGTCAACAAGGTACTCGATCACGTTCGCAGCGAGCTAGCGAACTAACCCGGAGAGCAAGCATGTACAAGGTAAACGATCAAGTGGCTCTGAAGATTACGACAAGGCTCATGGGCCGACAGCCGTCAACAGAGAACATCTTCAAAGGAACAATCACAGGCATAGATAGGAACGGAACGGTTCATGTGAAGTACCGGAACGGCTCCGATGAGGTTCGCTACCGGTCATTGAGTGGCGATCCGTTGCGACACGAGACTACCCATGCGGTATCGACCATTGAGCCTTGGAAGAACAACGAGCACTCCGCGAAGGAAGCGCAGACGGATGAACAACGAAGGAAGAACAAGCTCATCCAGGAGTTTCGCCGGCTCGATCCTTCCACGCTATCGGAAGCGAGCTTGTCGGCCATACTCGGCATATTCCGAATGCATGGCGGGAAAGATCGCCAATCACGAAGATAGTTGTACCCATCCTGGGCAAGATGGAATACTCTTGCCCTACCTGATAAACGATTAACGGAGAATGAAGATGATCAAATGTCCTCGATGCGAAGCTGAGACGGTAGCGGCCGGCCCAGAAGGTACGTTGGCTGCTCTGCGGAGCTTCTGCCGTGCGTGTAACGCGGAATGGTTCGAAGACGGTACTGAGTTCACGACAACCAAACCGGGGAGACATATCCCCAAGCAACCAAGGAGCGCCATCATGGCCATGAATGAAGATGACTTCTACGGGAAGTTTGACGAGATGATCACGAGCGAGACTACCTGCCCAAACAAGGCTCTTCTGGTAGTACACAACGCGCTGACCGGCAAGCAAACGACAAAGTTTGCGAGCCGTCGCAAGGGCGAAGACCAGACCTACAAGGCAGCGAAAGCTACCAGCCGCGACAAGATCGAAGCAGCACTGGAGAAGGCAGGCCTGCCGGCAATCGAAGGCCGAAAAGCGAAGGCATCAACCGGAGCCAAGCGGCCGGATTCGGAAGACGGAATGAAGCGAGTATCGGCGAAGTGCGACGGAGTAACGTCCCAACACCGTTCCCTCTTCTCCGCGTTCGATGACCTTGGGCTTACCGGCACCGGCTCCGCGATCAAGGCGCTGCGCGTTCGCCTCCACGCAGACGGGAAGGTCAAGCACGAAGACGCGAACGGGAAGACGTACATGTTTACCCGGATCGCGACGGCCTGACGTCAGATCGAGTCCCGGACTCCGGGACTCTTTTCTGGGGTCAAAAATAATTGTTTACTTCCTTGGACATTCTGGACTAGACTCTCTTCCGTAGTAACCAATAACTGAATAACGGAGATACGAAATGGGTAACAAATTCGACGGCTCTTTCCAGAACGGCTACAACGATGGCGAAGGTTTTGATTCGGTCACGGATATGTGTGACTACACTATCGCGGCCGGATCGAAGGAAGGATTGAGAGTTGTCCAGTTGTTCCTCGCACTGGGCATTCATCGGCTCCCTTCGGCCGAAGAGGCAGAGAAGAAGGAAGCCAGCGCACTGGAGCTTCTTACCCGGCAGATTCCCAGCGACATGAACATGAAGATGGCGAATGTTGGGGAGATTCTTCCGGCCGATGGCCTCTTCGAAGGAGCCGAAGGCATCATGTATGCCGGTAACATCAACATGATGTGGAGCAGGCTCCGGGATATCGCGAGAGCATACGACTACCGGCCGGAAGATATCGCTTGGGAGTTCGCAGTAGCCAAGCGTGACTTTCTCGGCATGCCGCTTCTCCTTCCGTTGACGGCCGAAGCGTTCATGATGCTCTGCGATACGCAAGACTGATCAGGGTAAGCGAGAGTCCCGGACTCCGGGACTCCAGCGTGCTCTGAAGAGTACGGAACCAAACTAACTGAGGATATGAACATGGCACACCAAATCGACTTCTCCAACGGCCGCGCAAACACCGCCTATGTAGGCGAGACTCCGTGGCACGGACTCGGTCAGCGGCTCCTTCCGGAAGCCACGATTGATGAATGGGTGATCGCGGCCGGCTTGTCTTTCGAAGCGAAGGAATCCCCCATCCACTACCAGACGGAGCAAGGCCCAATTGCCTTTCCCGGAAAGAAGGCTCTGTACCGTTCAGATACGATGGCCGGCTTGGGCGTTGTCTCTACCGAGTACCAGCCCGTTCAGCCGCGTACCATCCTGGATACCTTCGAGCAGATGTCCGAAGTCATCGGCATGAAGCTTGAAACGGCCGGCTCGCTGTTCGACGGCCGGCGCGTATGGGGCATGGCCAAGATTGACGGGTTTGATATCGACGTCAAGGCCAACGATACCATCAAGCCCTACCTTCTCCTGTGTACGTCTTTCGACGGCACTCTGGCGACTACCGCGAAGTTCACGAGCGTGCGCGTTGTCTGTAACAATACTCTCTCGCTGACCATCGGAGCGAAAGAGGAAGAGAACGCTGCCGGCTTCCGGGACACGCTGAAGATTCGCCATATCCAGGAGTACAAGCCCGAGATGATCGAACGCTTCGCAGAAGGCTGGATTGCTTCGTGGAACGATCACGGCAACTCGATGAAGAAGCTGGCCTCAGAATCCGTCGATGCGCGTGGCGTTGATCGCTTCCTCTGTGACCTCTTCCTCCGTAACGCGCAGGACGCAGAAGACGTCAAGAAGCTCCGGGACTCCGCTGCGTACAACAACGTTGTATCCCTCTTCGAGCAACGCAACCAAATCGGTAGCGACGGCTCGATGTCGAAGTGGATGTTGCTCAACGCGGTAACGGAGTACACCGACTGGTCGGCAGGGCGCATGCAATCGAATCGCCTTGAGTCGGCTTGGTTCGGAGCCGGAAGCAAGCTCAAGCAACGCGCAGCAGACCTTCTTCTGGCTGCGTGAGACTAGAGCCGGGATAGATGGGCTTTACTATCCCGGCTTCTTCACCTAGCATCGGTAACGCTTCGCAATAAAGGAATAACATGAAAGAGCATCGGAAGTGGTACGTCATCCTTCAGGATGATCGCGCAGTAGTTCGAGCCGTCAAGCACTATGATGACTTTGCTATCGGCTTCCCGTCTGGCTATGCTTCATATGGAACGGCTCTAGCCGTCGCGGATCGCTTCAACGCAGTAGCGGCCACAAAGGAAGAGGCCAACCGGAAGGAACGGAACGGCTACTTGCTCTTCATCGCCCTCATCGCAACCACGTTTGTAATCGGAGTCTACTTCTATGTCGCAACCCAGTATTGAGAACTACATCGAGCGCCACATCGAGTGGAGTAAGCGAACCTTCGGCCCAGCAAACCGCACCGAAGCGATCCTCAAGCATATCGCCAAGGAACTGGAAGAAGTCCGTGCTGATGATCGGGATATCTTCGAATGGGCAGACATCATCATCCTCGCAATCGACGGCGCATGGCGAGCCGGAGCTACTCCAGCGAGCATAGCCGCAACGCTCGAACAGAAGCTGAAGATCAACAACGGCCGCGATTGGCCAGACTGGCGAACGGCCAACCCCAATGAACCGATAGAGCACAAGCGATGATCGTCAACAGCCCCAGCGCGACAGCCATCTATCTCGGTGACGGCGCATACGTGTCCCTACAAGACGCTGATCTTTCCGGACGTTACGGAAGCATCGTAGTAACGGCCGGCCACCATGAGCCTCAGAAGGCAGATCATATGGTGTGGCTGGATAAGTCGGCCGCGATTCATCTGGTTGCCTTCATCGAGCGGCACAAGGACAAGCTACCGTGAACGTTCCGAAGGTAAAAGCCTATATGGTCAAGTGCCCTAGCTACAGCAAATGGCCAGACATTGTGAATGGGGCGATCATATCGGAGTCCGGAACAAGGATGGGCTTCCATACATCATCCAATGACGATTGGCTCCGATCAGACTTGCGAAAGAAGGTTTCGGAACATCTGTATGAGGTCGTGGATCTCATCAACCAAGATATTCCGAAAGAACTTCAAGAAAGGCTATACATCCGGGAGTCGCAAGAGAATCCGGGGACATATGTGAGGTCAAGGTAATGCCGTATGACGCGGAGCTTACGACTGAGGACCGCATTCTGCTATGGTCGTTGTTCATCGACCACACAGAGCGCCAGATAGCCTATGAGCGCCAAAAGATAGTAAGAGCAACGGAGAAGATCGAGCGGCTGAAGCTCATGGGCGCATACACCCACAACACCCGGCTACCGAACCACATACGCCAAAGACATCAGGCCTCAATCGACAAGCTCCTTGAGCTACGGGAAGAGCGAGACAAGCTCAGAATCAGCGACATCCTGGACAAGTTCAACCTACATAAAGGAAGCTACATCGCCATGGGGCTGCTGCGATGATCCGGTGCTTTGTTGTGGATGTAGACGGAGTTCTGGCCTGCTCTCGGCACCGCGACGAACGAACGGAACAATGGCTATGCTCCGGCGATCTTCTTTGTACAGACAACTACAATCGGATCATGTACCTGTACGAAGAGGAACGGAACAGCTACAGGCAAGTGGCGAACGTTCGCCATGAGATCATCATCGTAACCGGACGTCACGAGCATTACCGGCCGGATACAATCAGCTGGCTTACACGTCACCAAATATGGTTCGACGGCTTGTTAATGAGGAGAGACAACGACAGACAACCGACTGCGAGCTACAAAGTAGCAACCGCAAGGTTCCTCCAGAGTACCGGGAGGACTATTGCTTTGGCGTTCGATGACCGTGATGATGTTATCGCCGGCTATCGAGCGGAGAAGATACCGACGATGAAGATGAAACCACCATTCCCAAACGAGAGTAAGAAGAAATGAAAGTGACCTTGCTTCGATATACCGATGAGGCTCTGCTGCTGTTACTCGATACGAAGAACACGCGGCTTGGCGGTAAGCGGCCGGCTTCCGAATGGACTCACGAAGAGCGCATGGAGCATCTTGAGTACATGCGCAACACGATCCAGAGCAGCTGGGAGTTCGTTGACTATACGTTCCGGATCGAGGGAGTGACGCGAGCGTTCACCCACCAGCTGGTTCGAACGCGAACAGGGAGCTACGCTCAAGAGGCGCAGCGCGTTGTCGATGTATCCGGCCATGATGTTCTCCTTCCGTTCGATCTTGACCCGCAGACAGAGCAAGCGGCCTTCTTCTCTATCGCGGCCGACTACGCGCTGAGTGCTTACGATACGCTGGTGAAGGAAGGGATGAACCGACAAGACGCACGGGGCATTCTTCCGACCAATATCAGTACTTCGATCACCGCCAAGTTCAACCTCAGAACGCTATCCGATACCGCGAAGGTTCGCCTGTGTACAAGGACGCAGGGAGAGTACCAGACTGTGTTCCGGGCCATGCGTGAAGAAGTCATCAAGGTCCATCCATGGGCAGCGGAGTTCATCAACGTCAAATGTGTGAGTGACGGCATCTGCGCCTTCCCGAACTACGGCAAAGAGTCATGCAAGTTCTACAAGCCGGAGCTTGACCAGACTGAAGTCAAGAAGCTGATCGCTTCGGAGTTCTGGGCCGCTCCGGTATCGGATTCGCAGCCGGTACTCTTCGATGCCGCGAACGGGAGAACCAAATGAGCAAGCCCATTCACGAAGACTACAAACTTCCAGCCATCCTGGAAGAGATGCGCGACGTATACGAAAGCCGCAATGGCCAGTATGAAGATGCTTACCTTACGGCCGGCTCTGCGCTTGCGCGGATGCTTCCTCAGAATACGATTGCTGACATGCTGAGTTGCGATCCGGCGGATTATGAAGACAAGTTGAATGACCTCATTCTCTTCATCATGTGCTTCCACAAACTGAATCGCTTCGCGAAGACGCTGGAACATCCGGACTCCGCGATTGATTTGGCGAACTACTCCGCGATGCTTGTTGGCTCGTTGAAGCGTTCTACCGGAGGCGCGTGATGGACTTTGTTGTATTCGACTTCGAGACAACCGGCTTGATCCTTCCCGATCAGGCCAATCAAGAAGACCAGCCATACATCATCGAGATAGGCGCAAGGAAGGTAAGCGTCAACGGCCGCTCCCCGGAGAAGATAGGCGAGAGCTTCGAAGTTCTTGTTGCGCCTCCGGTCACGGTGACCGATGCGATTACCAAGATCACCGGCATCGAGGATGAGATGTTGCGCCGTCGCGGAGTACGGATCGAGCGAGCCATCAAGGACTTCGAAGCGTTCTGTATCTCCGCTGACTACATGATCGCCCACAACGCGAACTTCGACAAGACAGTCCTCCAGACGGAGCTTGACCGTCTGGGATCGCCAAACGTCTTCCCTCCGGTGCTTTGTTCGATGCATGAAATGCAGACTCTTGTTGGCGGCCTATGGAGTCTCGACAAATTGTTCAAGCATTACTTTCCCGGAGAGACATTCACCGCGCATCGAGCCTTGAGCGATGTTGATGCTTTGGTAGCTATCTTGGTACGCTCTGACTTCCTGAAGACAATCGCATCAGCCTGAGGCTAACATGCAACAGCTCCGTATCCGAACAGAGTATACATTTGGCCAAACGTATGCCCCTATCAAGAAGATAGTCCAGAGACTGAAGGCCATAGGAACGAAGCAAGCGGCAATCGTTGACTTCTGCTCGACATGGGGACACGTCGAATGGGAAGCCGAATGCATCGCTGCCGGCATCGAGCCTTTGTTTGGAGTGGAGCTTGTTGTGTCCGATGACGATGAAGAGACAACAATGGGCTTTATCGCGAAGTCGCCAGAAGGATTGAGCGAGCTATACCGAATGAGCACGCAGGCGACGGGGCAGAAGCTCCAGACAAAGCGCAGGGCTTTGAGCCGGCTATACCGCGACGATGTACGTGCTATGTCTCCGGAGATTCTGAAGCTATCCGGATCGGTAACCAACGCAGACTTCCTCCGGGAAGTGGGCGCTGTGATCGAGTTCAACCCAGCATCTATGGTGGGCAACGTAAAGCGCAGAGCGATAGTGAACATGAATGATCTTCGCTTCTGCGTAACCAGCGACAATAGCTATGGCGATCCGAAGGAGCGCAAGACGTTCCAGCTGATGAACGACTTCGGAGTCAAGACAACAAAGCAACACATACTCGATCAGAAGGAATTGGAAGCCGTTCTATCCGGGCTTGGCGTTGGGATTCCTGATCCGATTGACCTCACTTCCTTCCGGCTCCGGAAAGCCCGCAACCTTACCGTTCCCGGCGATCTTCGCGAGATGTGCATGGATGGCGTTCTCTATCGGAAGAACAACAACGGCCTGAAGTGGACAAAGGCATACAAGGAGCGGCTTGACTATGAGCTCAAGCTAATCGCCAGCAAGGACTTCGACAGCTACTTTATCGTTGTTGCTGATATGTGTCGGTACGCGAAGAGCAAGATGCTTGTTGGCCCTAGTCGCGGCTCTGCTGCTGGGTCTCTGGTTTGCTATCTTCTCCGGATAACGGAGATTGACCCGATGTCTGCGGGCTTGATGTTTGAACGGTTCATCGACATCACCCGGAAAGACTATCCGGATATCGACTTGGACTTTGCTGACGACAAGCGGCTCCAAGTATTTGACTATATGGCTGAGAAGTACGGAAGCGAGCAAACAGCTCACATCGGTACCATCCTCCGCTACAAGCCGCGTTCTGCGCTCGCTCAAGTATGTAAGCGGCTCAACATTCCGATACGCGCAACCGAATCCGTCAAGAGTTCCATGATTGAGCGTTCTATCGCCGACAGCCGTGCAAACGATTGCTTGCGGGATACTCTGGAGACTACCGAAGCGGGCAAGGAGCTGATGCGCGACTACCCGCAAGCGATAGAAGCGGCCGACATCGAAGGGCACGCGAGCCATACCGGGACGCACGCGGCCGGACTCCTTGTGTCGAATGACCGCATCAACGACTTCTGTACAATTGACTTGGAGACTAACGTTGCTCAGCTCGATAAGTACGATGCTGAGGCGCTCAACATTCTGAAGATCGATGTGCTTGGCTTGAAGGCGCTCACGGTACTTGATCAAGCCGTTCCGGGAAATGATTGGTATGCTTTGCAGTACGATGACCCGGAAGTCTACGCAACCTTCAACAAAGGGCTTCTGTCGGGCATCTTTCAGTTCGAAGGGAACGCCATGCGGCAGGTATGCGGAGAGATTCGGCCGCTCCATAACATAGACGATATCGACGCAGTCACGGCGCTAGCAAGACCAGGCCCATTCGCCGGAAGAGTAACTCAACAATACATCGAGCGCAGAGCCGGAAGGGAACGCTACCAAGCAATCCATCCGTTAGTAGAACGGTTCATGTCCAACACTCAAGGGCTGCCGCTCTATCAAGAGCAGACGATGGCGATTGTTCGGGAGATAGGGAAGTTTGACTGGGAGCAAACGGCCGCGATCCGGAAGGGCATCAGCAAGCGTTCCGGTAAAGAATACTTCGACAAGCTCTGGGGAGCGTTCGAAAAGGGAGCGGCTGAGAACGGCCTATCCCCGGAGCAGACCCACAAGATATGGGAGATGATTAACGTTATGGGTTCATGGCAAATGAATAAAGCCCATACGTACAGCTACGCCGTGTTGTCCTACTGGGCCGCTTGGGCTAAGACACACTACCCTATGTCCTTCGCCATAGCATCGCTCTCGCACGAGTCTATCGAGGATAAGGCACTCATCTTCCTCCGGGAGCAGATCGAGGCAGGCTTGCCTTACTCTCCGTTTGATCCGGAGGTTTGCGGCGCTAGCTGGTCTTGTATCGACGGGAAGCTAATGAGCGGACTTGTTCAGCGCCACGGCTATGGTCCGGCGAAGGCGGACAAGTACCTGAAGGACAGGGAAGCCGGGAAGCTCTCCCCGGAAGCAAAGGCTAAGGCCGCTGCGGCTCCGTGCCCATTTGACGACATCTGGCCTATCGAAACGGAGTTTGGCGATTACTACGTCAACCCGAAGAAGTACGGCATTATCAACCCGATAGTGAAGCTGAAGGAGCTAGACGGCTCACAAGATGGAACGTATTGTTTCATCGCACGCATCGTGAAGAAGAACCCGCGCAACTTCAATGAACAAGTTCTAGTGAACAAGCGTGGCGGAGTAGTCGGAACGGGCCAGCTTGAGTTCCTCGATCTTCAGTTGCGCGATGATACGGATGTTGTGTTTGCTCGCGTACATCGCCGGTATTATCTAGCAGTCGGCAAGGAGCTGTTTGATCGGGTTCCCGTTGGAGCCGTAGTTCTCTTCAAAGCGAACCTATTACCAGACATGAGATTCCCGTTCATTCAAAAATGGAAGGTGCTGCGTGAGTGATAACATCTTCAACAAGTCCAAGTCGGATAGAGAAGCATCAGCAAAGAAGGAGTTCCAGAAGAACATGCGTGGTACCGGAACGCGCATCACGTTCATCGAACACAAGTCTGCCTCCGGGATACCGGACTGTAACGCTTGCTTTGCTGGCGCTGAGTGGTGGATTGAGTTCAAAGCTCCGGTAGCTCCGAAGCGAGACAACACGCCGCTGTTCGGAAGCAATCACGGTCTGACGGCGCAACAAGAAGCGTTCATGCGCTCGCAAGTAAGAGCCGGCGGAAATTGCGCGTTGTATGTTCGGCTTCCGAACAAAACAATCATCATCGTTGACGGAGTCGATATAGAGTCCGCTGAGCCGGGAATCATCAACAAGTGGCCACTTACCAAGTTCTCTGAGAACGGCTTCCTATACTCGGCAAACGACTCATTCACTTGGCGAATGATCAATCATCTGTTCAAATCAAGAAGTACAGGCCTCAAATGAAACATAAGTACAAGACACGGCCGATGAAGCATCAGGCCCAATACATGGCCAACTATACCGGCCGCGAACATTTTGCTAACTTCAGCGAGATGGGAACGGGCAAGTCATGGATCGCTATCAACGAAGCGGCAGATCAATGGTCAAAAGGAATCATCAACAGCATCCTGATCATCGCTCCGAAAGGAGTTCACGACAACTGGACTTACCCGGAATTCGGTCAGCTGTCGATGCATATGCCGGACTGGTGCGACTACATAGCACGGAGCTATACAGCCGGCATGAACAAGACGCAGTTAGCTGATCTTGATAACCTGTACGGTAAACCTTCCTTCGGGAAGCTCCGCATACTCTCTGTTGCTTGGGACTCCTTGATCACGGCCCAAGGGCAAGAAGTGATCAGCCGCTTTGTATTGAGCGCGACAAAGCTATCCGTCATCGCCGACGAAGCCCACAAGGCCGCGAATCCGAAGACAAAGCGAACGGAATCATTCATGGTACTCCGGCCGCGTTCGGTAGTTCGCCGGATCATTACCGGGACACCATACATGTCCTCTCCGTTTAACCTGTTCAGCCAAATGAACTTCCTCTCTCCCTCGATACTCGATTGCGAGGACTTTGTGTTGTTCAAATCGGAACACGCGATCATGCTTGACGGAAAGTCGCGGCTCATTCAGAAGCTGAAGGAGCGCCATGGTATTCGAGGAACGCCGCAGATTGTTGCGAAGGATGACGAAGGCAAGCCGATGTACCGGAACCTTGATCGACTCTCCGCGCAGATCGCTCCGCATATGTTCCGCGTCTTGAAGAAGGATTGCTTGGACTTGCCGGAGAAGATATACAAAACGGTCTTGTTCGAGTTATCCCCGGAGCAACGCCGTCAGTACAACCTTGTTTCGAAGTCTCTTGTTGTCGAGCTCAATGAGCAGAACGTTCCGCTGGACAGCATCATCGCAAAGTTCATGAAGCTCTCGCAGATCATATCCGGCTTCATCATCGACCCAGAGACTGGGGCTGAATACGCGATACCGGGAAGGAACCCGAAGCTTGAGCTACTTCAGGATCGTTGCGAAGACGTTATGGAGTACGGCCATCAAGCCGTCATATGGACTCGCTTCCGAATGGAAGTGGATATGGTATCGAAGATGCTCGACAAGCTCGGTGCTACATTCTGCACGTACACCGGCGATCATAAGTCCATGAGCAAGGTAAACGACTTCCAAGCCGGCCATTATCAATTCTTCGTCTCCAACATACAAGCAGGAAGTACCGGCACAACGCTCACGGCCGCTACTCGGGCAATCTATCTGAGCAACCCCAGAGGGATGGTTGAACGTCTACAGAGCGAAGACAGAACACATCGCATCGGATCGAATGAGCCGGTCATCTATGAGGACTTGATTGCTGCGCGGACTATTGACGCGATGATCCTTCAGGCATTCAAGAACCACAAAGAGATTGCCGACGTCATAACCGGCGACAAGCGCAAGTGGGTTGCTGCTGCGCTTGAAGGATTAGCGCTGCCTGCTTAGCCTTTCTAACTCCCTCAATCGTTGCTCATGGTCATTGACTTGAATCTTTACTTCTGGATGAGGGTAGGTAGACTCAACTATGTCTACTCTTCTTTTGAGGTCTTCGATTCGCATTGAGAGGGATTCAATTTGTATCTGGACGCTTCTTGCTTCTCTTGCTGCGTCTGCGGATGTATAGACTTCCGAAGCCGATGATGCGACATAAACACCATTACCAGCAGAAAGAGTGAGAGCGATGTAGACAAGAGTCCTGATAAGATTAGAATCCATGATTGCAGAATCATCAGATCGGTCATCATCTTGTTTCCTCTGCGGCATTTGCGATTCCCATCTCAATAACCAAACTTTGCTTGCGGAAGGTCGGTGTACGCGGATCGAAGATCGACATGGGTGAACGTCTTCGCTTCTCCAATACTCCATCCCAAGTCCCAAGCGACTGCGCGAAGTTTACGTTGGAATTCCGGATCGCTTCCGAGAATGTCCACAGCACAACATCCTCCGGTATCTCTAGCCGGGAAGTCGCAGATGTGAAGCGAGCGAGGATGCCCGCCTATCTTCGCGTTGTACTCCCGGCTCCGGCATCCGGAGCTTATCCGGAGCGTTCCAAAGCTCCGGCCGTCTTCCCGGCGCAAGGCTAGGGATAGCGCACCGAAGGCCAGAAGGAAGCCCGGAGCGAGGATGAGAAGCCCGGAGCCTTTGCAACGGAGCGATTCCCGGTCAAAAGTATAACTTATCGGCATTTCGTACTACCTTGTAAAACCGCGTAGGCATGTGCAGGCGATGCGCTAATCTTACCCACTAGGTAGCTAGCGGGTAGGTCGAATGCAAATGGCTCGCCCAGGGAGCTTTTGGATTTCCCTAGCCGGCCCATCCCTTCCCTCCGGCCGTGAAATAATTCCCGTACCGGACTGCCCAATACATCGGGTAACGCTCCCGCTTCGGCACTCCCCGCTCCTCCATCGCTTCGAGGAACAAGGCATCCGCGTCTGCCCGGTGCATCCGGTCCCGGAGCCTCGCATAGCAATAGTCATGGGCGATGGCCGCGAGAGAGTATTTACCGAACGGAGGGAACAGCCGCCAGAACAATCGCGGAACGCTCGCCAGATCGCTCCGGAAGCCGGCAGGCACGACTAACCCGGAAGGGCCAAACAGCCGGTAGGCAATCTCGGATTGGTACGTCATCGGCTCCTTTAATGTGAGTGGCCAGTTACCATCCGTCAGCTTCATCAAAGGCCCATCAGAAGGAGTGAAGGTCATCGCTTTGTCCCCAGTACGGAAAGAACGCAACCACGCATCGTCACCGGCTTGATGCTTGATCCTCCGGGAGCGAGCGAAGGAGTACACGTCAGCCAGAAGTAGAGATTGGTTACAGCGCCGGAGTAAACATCCATCAGCACCGCCGGAATCTTGAAGTATGTATCACCGCCGGAAGTTCGCACGCCCAGCTCGATTGACTTCCGGAATACCCAGCCGCTGCCCGTGCTGATGTACAGCCGAATGATACATGCTGCGTCGGTTTGGAATCCGCTATCGACAATCCCATAGAAGTTCGTCAACGCTCCACCTTGCGTTCCGTCTCCGACTACGTTTGCGCCGGTTTGAAGTATCGTGGTCTCAGAGCCGGCCGGACAGAAGACGTCATTTGGTGTAAAGACATATGGAACTGTTACAGCATTATTTTGAAGGTTGTTTGTGAAGACTACCGGCCCTCCAATCGTCAACCCAACATCCGATCTAAAGCGAATGTAATTGGTATTGTTGCCGATGTCGAAAGACGGATAGCCTCCGCTGCCGCCTAGATAGAATCCGGAAGCAGAAGTATCTCCATAGAAGTATTTACCGCTGCGGATCGCTCCGCCAGTCGTAATGTTCAGGATGCCGGTGGTTATGTCGATGCTCGCTGTTAGGCTTCCGGCCGTTAGCTTCGCAACGTCAAGGCTCACGATCTTCGCGCTGGTTATGATGGCGTCTTTAATCTGAGCGCTCAACGTTATGAGTTCTGTGCTTGCTAGCTTCGCGGCCGTAATCGCTCCGGCCGATATCTTGTCTGTAGTAACGGCCGCTGCTGAGATGTGGCCTGCTGTGATCGCGTTCGCTACGATCTTGTTGCTTGTGATCGCCCCATCGACAATCAAGTCCCCAGCATTCTTCCGGCGAACAACAAAGCCACCGAATACAGCGGAGCCGTCGCCACCAGCAGTTCGAATCATCGCGATGCGACCAAGCCTTATGCTTGAGCCTGTTGTTATGCTAACCGTAAAGTAATTGTTGACGTTCGCCGTACTGGTGCTTGCGATTTCAACAAAGCTGCTGAATGTCGGGTTGTTTATGTCCGTTGTGTAGGTGTACGTTAGAAGCTGAGCAATCGCCGTTCCGCTACTACCGGAGCCGCGTGTAACGTGGCCAGACACTAGGTATTCGGAGTTCGGCTGAAGGACAAACGTCTTCGTGTAGACATAAACGGCCGAAGCATTAACAGCGATGATGAGCCTGCGCTTGCCTACACCTGCTGCGCCTGCGCCGTAGTCTTGGAAGGAGAAGGAGCCGAATGCCTGCCCAAGAAAGTAGAAGTCAGGATCAACCATATCAAAGTCAGGGTAGGCATTCGAAGTCTCCCCGATGAACATCTTGGTTGCTGTGATAGCTCCGGCCGCTATCTCTGAGGCGCTAATCGCTCCTGCTGCGATCTTGCCTGCCGTTACCGATGCTGCTGCTAGGTTCGTCGCTGTGATCGTGTTTGCTGCGATCTTGTCGCCTGTGATCGTTGCGGCTAGGATCGAGCCGGCCGTTACCGAGTTCGCAGCCATCTTGTCGGCCGTAATCGAGCCGGCCGCGATCTTCGCCGAAGTAACTGCGAGCGCTGCTAGCTCCGTCGTGCTAACGGCACCGGCCGCGATCTTCCCGGCTACTACGCTGCCCGCTGCTAGCTCCGTCGCTGTTACTACGCCTGCCGCTATCGTTCCGGCCGTTACGGCTCCGGCAGCGATCTTCCCGGCTACTACGGCATCCGCTGCGAGCTGCGTTGCTGATACGGCTCCGGCCGCGATCTTCCCGGCTGTGATCGCGTTCGCGGCTATCTCTGTTGCTGTTACCGCGTTTGCTGCGATCTTCCCGGCGATGATCGCTCCGGCCGCGATGTCTGCTGCTGCGATGGCCCCTGCTGCGATCTTCCCGGCGATGATAGCACCGGCCGCGATCTTTGCCGCGCTCACGGCTGAATCGGTGATCTGGGTAGACGTTATCTGCCCGGTCATCTTCGTCGCAGCCATGCCTGCGATCTGCGCATCGGATACCTGACCGGTAATGTCCGCTGCTGCGACAGCCGATACCCAAGACGTACCGTTGTGTCGGTATAGCTTATCATCTGTTGTGAGATAAGCCATGCGCCCTTCGAAGTTCCCGCTGCTAGGCAGAGAGGCAACAATCTCCACCGGCCGAATACCGGAAGCAAACTTCGCAGCCGTCAAAGCAGCATCAGCAATCTGAGCAGTCGTCATCTGGCCGGTAATGTCTACAGCAGCAACAGCCGTTATCCAAGATGTACCGTTGTGGCGATAGAGCTTGCTATCAGTCGTTAGGTAAGCGAGCCTGCCGGCGAAGTTACCCGATGAAGGCAAAACAGAAACAATCTCCACCGGAGTAATTCCGGCAGCAAACTTCGCCGTATTGATCGCGGCATCGGCGATCTGCGCAGCAACAATCTGACCGGAGATATCCACAGCAGCAATCGCCGTAGTCCATGCTGAGCCTGTGTAGCGATAGAGCTTGTCGTCAGTCGTTAGATATACAAGCCTGCCTTCGACATTCCCGGTACTCGGAAGAGAGCTAACAATCTCCACCGGCCGGATGCCGTTGGCGAACTTCGCAGTTGTGATCGCAGCATCAGCAATCTGCGAAGCAATCAACTGGCCCGTAACATCGGCCGAAGGAACAGCCGCCGTCCATGCCCCAGAGGTGTATCGGTAGAGCTTCCCGTCAGTCGTAAGGAATACCACGCGACCTTCGAAGTTCCCGGTGGTCGGCAGAGAGCTAACAATCTCATAACCGCCTTTGGCTTTCGATACGCTGAAGACTGCTGTGTATGTCTTTCCGTTGTAGGTTGCGGTTATGGTTAGGCTTCCGGTATCTCCGGGAAGGGCTGTGACTCTGTAGTAGCCTTTTGCTTGCCCAGACACAGGCGTATTGGTAGCGGTATTGACCGTTCCCGTACAACCGGAAGCCGAAGCAGAGAAGGAAGCGAGCGATGTGATGTCCGTCTCGCCTTGATAGAGCTTCGCGTTACCAACAGCATCGGCGAAGTCGGGGATGTTTCCATTCGCATAAGCGAACAGCGTTGCACTCGCACGAGTAAGTTGCAGGCTAACGGCCGGCTCTCCGTCCACACCATCAGTAGGAGTGGAGAAGGTAAGGATTGGCGTGCTCCAAGTGAAGCTGCTGAAGGTTCCCGTTGCGCCGGTTATGACGGCCGTACCACGGGAAGTGTACACAGGATCGGTGCCGGCAGGGATAGTCGATGACCATCCCGATGGCGGAGTCAGTACTTGTGTGCCGAAGTTATAACTGCCGCCTGTCGGAGTAGCCGGAGTTGAAGTTGCTCGCTTGTAGATGGTCAGCTCTGCTACGCTGATACCGTCTGCGCCTGCTGGCCCTTGTATCGTGCCGACATTCTCCCATACAAGGTCAGCAGTCCATACCCACAAGTCACCGTCAATGATGTACGCATCGCCGACAGTATTGCCGGAAGCCGGAAGATCCGCAACATCAGCAAGCGTACCAAGGATGGTTATCGAAGTACCATCGACACCATCGACTCCGGAGAGTACAGACACAAACGACAAAGCGGCAAACGTATCGGTATCATCATGAGACACTTCAATGGAAACGTTCCCGGTACCATCTCCAAAGATAGTCTCGGTCATCGCTTCGCCGTCTTCCGAATCAACAACAACCGTCACAAGCCCGGTATCAGGGTCAAGCGTAGCCTCAAGAACCATCGATGATACGATGTTGAGAAGCTCATCCTTGAACTCTACCGTTCCCAGCGTTATGTAGTCCGATGGCGTCCAATCGCCGCTTGGATCTTTACGCCATACGTTCTGTTGATCATAGTAGACGTTTGCCGTTAGCTTGCGCAGGCCAAAGTCGGGAATCTCATACTCATACGAATCGCTCCAAGATGATACAAGCTCACCTCGCTTCGAGCGAAGACGTATTTCATAGATGATTGTTTGCTCTACATCCTTGATGTAGTAGATGCCGTTGGCCGGAGCTTCGCCGCGATTCACCCATTGCGATTGATAGTCCGTGCCGCTTACAGTCTCGATCCTTCGGATTGACGCTTCAACCGAGAGCACGCCGGAGAGTCCGGGCGGCAGCGTGTAGCTAACGGCTACCCGAAGACGCAAGGAGCCATCAGCATCCGGAGTGGAGCTTGTGTAGTCGGCTACAACTGTTTGTATCTCAGGGATTGGCGGAGCGATCCTATCGGGAGACACGGGATGGCTGATGACCGGATCGAATGTAGGAATGGTTCCATCCCAAGCATCATAGATATCATCAGCAGCGGGAACGGCCGTAATGCGAGCTTGAAAGTCTCGCTGAGGTTCAATCTTCGTGATCTTCGCTTTGATGATGTCTTCGCCGAAGATACCGAACACAACCTGATCGCCGACATGTACGGCTGTATCCGTTCCTTCGCCGAAGTCAACGCCTGCGATTGATGATGAGAATGTCGGCTGATCCGTTCCCGGATTGACGTTGTTGATTTGCCGAACTATGATCACGCCATCTTTACGCTGAATGCGAAGTCCATAGACTTCTCCGGACTCCATCACAAGATACTCATCCAGCTTTACGGATGTGACGGAAGTTCCAGATGCGAACACTTCTTTGACGCGAGCGGATTGAAGCCCAACGCGAATGATCTGGTGGGAAAGATCGAGAGTGTTGCCGCGAGCGTACATGAGATGACGGAACTCATCCGTCCATTCATAAGTCTCCGGCCGAAGGATCATTTGCGCAAGATGATAGCGGCCGATCTTCCAAGCTTGATCAGGATCAGTAACGCCAAACAGATTCAGGCTTTCAAACTTCGTCGCGTTCTCATCATCATAACCATCAGCGTACACAAACCGTTCCGTAGCTTCCCATCTATCAGGATCGGTGAACTTGACTCTCAAGCCATGCGGAGTCTCGATGAACTTCATGGACTGCTTGAAGCCGGATGTCGTTCGCGGAGATATGAGGAGCGTCGATGCCGTCGGGATATCGGTAACAACCGACACTTTCCCGGTATCGGTAAACGTCCAAGCGCCAAGCCCGCTGCTAGCTACGTCGCGGCCTCGATCAAATACCGTACCGTCTGCGTCGATAACGGTATCAAGATACATGCCGTTTGTATCACACCAATCGGCCCATGCCTTGATTACAGTTTTGTCTAGGTCATCTTTGCTAATGGGCTTCCGGGTAGCGTTCCCGGTGAACACATCAGCGTATGCCCATGCCGGGTTGCGCGTAGCTTCTTCCACCCAAGCAGAGCCGTTCCATACCGGAAGAATGCGAGTTGCCTTTACCGAGATACCATCAAGCCTTCCTCCAAGCTGATCTGTGGCCTTGATACGAAGCGCCATCACCAGAACATTAGGAACTGCGAACGGTATCGTGCCGGTTTGAATGGAGCGGAGGTTTATCCAAGCGCCATCGCTCTGATGTTCGTTCTTGCGGCCGATGAAGGTGCTGATGCGGGATAGCTTAATGTCCCATGTACCCGTCGAAGGCAACGTGTAGTGCCTACCGATGCGCACCGGGTTCCGCTCCCCGGAAGAGATAACCCAGTTGTTGTCGAGCATCGTCCACGAACCGCTTGAGCCGAACGGCCGGCATTCTACCCGGAGCAGAACGGACATGAGCCGCGTGTTGCCGTTCTTCGATATCGAGAACAGAGCCGGGAAGAATACGTCAAGCGAGACTTCGCTTGTGTCTGCTGAAGTTGTTCGCGTATGAGTGGCTGTGTCCGCGATAGTCTGCTCATCAGAAGTCGGCTCTGTCGTGCTTCGCGGCAAAGACAAATTGAGCTGGTCTTCTACAATCGACGTTCGATACAGGGACACTTCATCCCAATACCCAATCTCAAATTGAACGTCTGTAAAGTTCTCTACCGCGGTATTGTCTACCGTGATAGGCGATCCGGTCAGAACGGTATCCTGTGTGATCAGCCCGTCATCGGTTGAGACTCCGCCAATCTCCAGCGGCCCATAACCGAGCACAAGCAACGCACGGAAGTATTGATCATCGCCGACCAGCTCTGTATACGGAAGAGCGGTCATGGGTATTGGCGGATACCATTTGTTCAATCCATATGGAACAGGAATGGGCAGGAAGCTAGCAACTCTGTTGTTCGTTCCGGTAAGGAACGAGAGCTTGCGCGGCTCCTCATTATCAAAGCTGGGCATCGTCGGAGGAATCAGCGCGTTGATCGCGAGATTGCCGATGATGCTTACTGCGGCTCCGGCTACAGCGCCCCAAGCAGCGCCATAAGCAGCGCCCACAGCGCCACCTGTATAGATCGAGAGAACAACAACAGCGGCCTGAAGGATCAGCCTTGCTGTATCGCTCTTGGCCGGTATGCGACGGAGAACGAGAGAGTCATCAGCAGCAAGCAAACGTGAGTAGTCTTCTTCCTCGATCACCTCGCCATTCAACACAGGAACGAGGCAAGGAAGATCGCCGATGACTTCGGCTATCGAGCGACCTACTACCGGGAGAAGATGTGAGCTTGACTCGTCATCGCTGAACGGATGAGGGAAGACGTGGACGATAACTTTCCCACAATCTACTTCGCCAGGCAATTCCATCAACTCGTTCAATTACCACCCCATGAGACTTAGAGTGATGAAGGAAACGATACGAGTCAATCATCACGCCTATATGTAGCTGACCGGGAGCAGACTTGAATACAACAACGTCTAGTTCCCGTTCGGGCTTTTCTATTCTATCCGCATAAGCAACTATGCTCTCTCTCAAAATTTCATAGTGGTTATTCTTGGATATGGGAAGGTCGCTAGCAATCAGCCCGATATCCGCGAACAAATCCCGCACGAGGGAGAAGCAAGCGGCCTCATCCTCCGGATACATTCGGCCTATGTACCGCTGAGTATCAACCACGGTTTGTCGGAGCAAATATGTCTTTCGGGAATGCCGAGTTCAGGAACTCATAATCAAGAGCAAACTGAATCGACACAGCATCAAGGTCAGCATCGGCCCCAACAATAACAAAATTCAGAGGCCCATGAACAACATCGTTCGGCGCAGTATCAAACACACACTCATACTTGAGCGTCGGCCGTTCGCCTCCAGTACAAGTTCGAAGCGCAGCGACGATATCACCGCTGACGTTCGTCGCGGATATCTCGCCAAATGGTATCTCTGAGTCTGTCTGGTTGCCTAGCTTGAATGAGAACGGGAACGCTTGAAAGGTTCCTGCCGATCGGTCAAGGTCATCGCGATCACCCACAAGTCGAATCGGGTCAGGAAGATTCGAATGGTCAATCGTAAAGCAAACAAGCGCCACATCTTCGAGATAGCCTGCTCTCAGTTGCCGCTGTACGCTTTCAGGAAGCAAGCTCACAATACCTCCAAGCTAAGTCCGACCTCATAGCCTCTCGCATTCGGCTGCTTTCGGTATACCGGAGGAGAAACAAAATGAACGGTCTTCGTCGGAGAAGATCCATCAGGCGACCATTCGAACGAAAGCAAGCCATCCATGAGCGTAACATCGTAGAACGTCTCAAGCGTTCCTTTCTGCGCCTCAGTCAGAATGACGGAGCATGAGATGTAGTTCCTCGCTCGCGTCTGCTTGCGCCTTCGAAAGTCCGGCCCAACATCCATGTTCTGTTTCAGAATCACGTCTTCAGAATTCTCTGAGTAGCCTTCGATGAGCGCTGTTTGCGGAAGACCAAGCGGCCATACAGACATGAAGTTACCTCATCCCTCTTCGGGTCATCGGGATAGAAGCAGCAGACATCTGACGCTCAAACCTACCGTTAGCAACCATCTTACCGATAGCGTTCTCAACGATGATGTCGATGTCTACTGTGCCTCCATTTACTCGCTTCTCTACGCTGGCGTTTGCGCCGTGAACGTTTACGTTGACCGTTGGTCCGCCACCACCATGAGGAGAGATTGTGCCGCTGCTCGAAGGCACGAAGTATTCGCTCACGCCTTTCTCATTCACGCGGTACATCTTACCGGCTACGGCCGAACCTCCGACTGCGCGAGGCGCTGGACCGGGACTCGTTGTGGTGGCCCCGCCCGTACTCCATCCCATGTAGCTGAAGAATGACTGGATGAGCTTCGCCGCGATAATCTCAGCGGCCATCTTCTTCAAGGTGTTGACGAGACTCTTGAGCATTCCGTCTAAGCCCTTGTCGAAAGGATCGAAGAGGAACTCAGCAAGGTCATTCTGGATGTTGCTTGCTACCGTCTTCCCTATCTCTTCCATATCAAACCATTTGTCTTCGTTCTCTTCCATCTTCTCCTTCAGACGGTATTGAGCGTTGACCATAGCTTCTATGTATTGGTCTTCGGCCAAAGCTCCTTCTGCGCGAAGCTCATTCAGCTCCTTGACGGTCTCTGTGTACTCTCTCGATGCCGCGTTGGCTCCGGTGATTATCTCATCGTGCTTGGAAAGAAGATCATTCATGCGCTCTTCCTTAGCAATCGCCGAATCAAGAGACTCCATGTCCATGTTATGTAGCTCGATCTTCTCCCGGAGAGCCGCTGCTTGCTTCTGGGTCTCTTCGCTTGCGCCCATCTGCGCGAGCTTGTAGGCTTCGACTTGCGATGCGCTCATGCCGATTGTATCGGCTTCCATCTTCAGCGCATCGATCACGGCTTTGATAGATGCCTCTTTCGCTTCGAATGACTTCAGTTCTTCAGTATTGGTAAGGATGATCTCCTCACCGGCTTCGCCGATCTTCGATGCGCCGTCCTTGATTGCGTCTCCCGTCTTCTCAGCCGATGACTCGATCTTCTCCTTGGCGTCTTCCCAAAGAGATATCATGAGGTCAAACGGGCCTGCTGAAGACAAGTCATCGTTCGCGGCCTTCCAAGCAGCAGCAGCGCCTTCCCAATCTCTTTTCGCGAAGAAGGTCAAAGCGGCAGCGGCTCCGGCTATCGCTCTGCCTGCCGAATCGAAAGCTCCATAGATAAGCAAAGCAATAGAGGCAATCGACTTAGCTATGACGGCCATCGTCTTGCCGACTTTGTTATATGCTTCCGTTTCCTTCGACATCTCAACAAGCTTGTCTGTTGCGCCTTCGAACGAATCGGCAAATTCCATAGCGATGACGTTAGCCACGCCTTGGGCTGCGCCCTTCATCTTATCGAGGTTGTCGTTGATACGACTCGCCTGCTCAGCAAACTCCGTTCCGACTACAAGGTTGAACTCGGCAGCTTCATCCTTCATCTCCATCAAAGCCGTGCGGCCTTGATTAAGCACGGGGATCATCTTTGTGCCTACGCCACGGCCGAAGAGTTGGGATGCTATCAGCGTCTTGTTCGCGCCATCGGCCGTCCGGGAGAATACATCAGCAACATCCAGCATGATGCTTACGGAATCGCGCAACTGCCCGTTGCTATCCCGTATTGATACGCCCATGTCCTTGAATAGCTGACCGATTGCCTTGCCTCTTCCTGCGTCGGCTATCGAGCGATTGAGCTTGATTAGCGATCCATGGAACTGTGCGCTTTCGATTCCGGCAAACTTCGCCGCGTAAGCATAGCCACTCAAGTCCTCTGTGGTAGCGTTCGCCTGCGCGGCAAGATCGAGTAGATCATCAGCAGCGTCAATAGACTGCTTCGCCATGTACACGGCAGATGTCGCGGCCGTAGTCAACGCGCCGGCTATGTAGCCTGCTGCTTGGCTAAGGGCTTGCTTGGTATCTTTGCCGAATGAAAAAAGATCGCTCTTGGCTTTGTCGATCTTCTTGTTGAAGTCAGCGGAGTTCGCCGCAAGCTCAACAACCAGTTTTGCGAGAGTTCTTGAGCCGGCCATTACTGCTTATCCTTCTTGGAAGATACCAGCCGAAGCCAGCTGACTCCTTTGTTTAGGGAATCTCTGGACGATTCTTTCACGGACTTGAAGAGGAAGTCTCTGGCCGTTGCGGCCTTCGTTCCTTGCTTGCGATGTATGTTGTACAACATAGCGGTAAGCTCACCAGAATGCAGGTTATCCCTGAGAGCGCCCCATGGCTCTTCGGCCCAGTACGCTTTCCAGTCTTCGTACTCAGATGAGCCCATTCTGGCTTCGAGTTCCGCCACCGTCATGCCTAAGCCAAGAGCAAGCCGGTGCCTGAAGATTCGCTCTTGGCTTAACTCTTTCCCGCGTCTTCGGCCGGCTCACCGTTCTCTTTCGCAAGGCCAGAGAGCACGAGGATTTCACGGGCCACCGCTTCGATGACTCCGGGAGATGATGCCTCGATATGAGCAACATCATCATCGGAGAAGATCGCTTCAGACGTTTGCGGGTCACGAACTTTCCGGGCAACAAGCCAAGCAGACACGGCAGCGCCGGCATTTACCAGCGCAACAAACTCTGCTCGCTCTTTAACGGAAAGCTCTTGTATCATCACAGGGATCAGAGCGATGGCCGTCTGCTTCGTTCGAAGAAGAGCAGCAGCCAGAATGGAATCACGCAGACTCATCAAAGCTCCTTGTACTCGATTTCACCAGACACCTTCACAACGAAGGTAAACGTGTTGCGATCTTCGACACTCGGGTTCAGCGACCAGCTGATTGCGATTCCAAGGAAGCTGTATTCTTCCTTGTCCGTCGCGGCCGACTCTCCGATGACGAAACGGTAGGCCGATGACGACTTGTCCTTCACTTCTTGGATGAGAGCCTGGATGTTATCGTTCTGACGCTTGTAGTTGAGCTCAAGCGTAATCGTTGCGCCGTCTGCGAGGCCACCGATGTACTCATAGTTGTCTTCGCTGGCGAATGTCGTTGCGTTGACCAGGTCATTCGTCTCGCCGATGCCGCCAATCGCGTGAACCTCCGCGATGCGGTCCCAGTCCTCAGGAGTATCGCCGAAGACATGGTTGCCCTTTTCGAAAAAGATTTTGCCTACAAACGAACCTGCTGCACTCATCATTCTACTCCAGAAGCGTAAACAGTGTAAGCCAAAGTCCGGACGTACATGCCCGATGTATCATCAAACAACTCACCATCGCCTTCGAAGCGAACGGTATCTACCTTGACTCCTTCGCCGGATATATTACCCGATTCGAGAGCTTTGCGAACGTTCCATGAAAGATTGTGAGCCCCATCATAAGTCAAAGTGTAGACGGCCACTTGATAGCTGAACTGGTATAGACCATCTGCTGGATAGTCTTCATTGAATTGGCTCGCGTCTTGAAGCGATGCTATCGAATAGACTACAAACGGCAGCTTGGAATTATCGCTCCAAGTTTCCATATCAACAACAAGCGGGTATACCCGAGAGCCGACAAGATCAGACACATCATCATCTTCAATCAAAGCTCTTCGAAGCTCAACAACAGTAAGAAGTTGAATGTTACTCACCGGTTGTTTCCGCCTGCATGATCTGGTTTGCTATCGCCTTGTCTATTCCAATATCAATCTCACGAGCAATCGCGGCTATCATCGCTTCATGACGAGCGTTGAAGGTAGGCCGAAGCCATGGACGCGGAGCGATGCCGCGACTCGCAACGCCTAGCTCTACAAAGTTGATCGCATAGAACGCTTCCCGCTCCATACCAATCATAGCACTCGCAGAATAGTCATCTCGCTTTCGAGCCGATGTCCTTAGCAGAACTTTGCTCGCAGAAAAGCCGGGCTGAACAATCTGGCCCTTATACGTCCTGTGACTCTTCAGGCCAATCGGAACTTTGCCTTTGGCTTCTTCCATGACCGGCTTTGCGCCTTTTCGTACCGCTGCGCGCAGGACTTTCTTTTGCGTGTTCTTGCTCAGAAGAGATAGTTTGCGCTCCAGATCGCTCAGGCCATCGACTTCGTATTGCCCTGCGAGACTCACGATGCTTTCTCATTGTACTTGCTTCCGACTTCCCTTGCCCAAGTCAGTATCTCCAGATCAGTCCTCCGGCCGTTCGGATCAGCAGGAGGCGCAGCGATATCGAGATACTGGTAATCATTATCCTCGCGCATCCATTTGATTCGCCAATCAGATCGAACGCCTGAGCGATAACGAATGGTTACGGTCACGAGTGATCGGCCGCTTACTTGGGCCGCTGAGAAGTAGTTCGAACCACGGGCTTGCTGGACGTTAGCCGGGAGCGTATCGCCGACTTGTTCCCATTCCGTTTGAACTTCGCCTGAGCTTGACGTTGTCTTTACCGGACGTTCAAAAGCAATCCTGTCGCGAAGCATTCCTGCTCTCGGCACCGGTCACCTCCAGCGGTATCGCGAAAGGATCCAGTCTGAGTTCCGAGGAAGAACAACCGGCGCGAGACCGCCCGGAGTAGGGGCCACGTCTTCGCGATTCTCCCACAGGTGACCGAATACCATTTTGACGGCATGACGAAGATCATCCGGGACTTTCTCCGGGTTATCGCCGAAGCCTGCTACAAATTCAATCTTGACGGCATTCGGTATGATCGAGCTGATTGCCGGCCATTCGCTTCCGACTTCTTTTGAGACCACGTACTGCGGCGTAATGCCCATGGCCAAAACGTAGTCTTCCTCAGGCATGGTCACTTCTTCGTCATCTGTATCGTAGTATTTGATTGACTCGATACTGGTAACGTTGCCTATAGGGAATTCGATACGGAGAGGGAGCCGCTTCATGGTAACGGAAGAGCCGAAGCGAGTTGGGAAGGCTATCGCTTCTCCGGCCGTCATTACCGGATCATACATGGTAGGGAACGCTTCGAGCGTCAGCCGATACGTTTGATTGACCAGCGCCATCTCGATATGACGCTCAACAATAATCGTCGCGGCCTTTATTATGGACGTGATCTCAAGAGGATCAGAGTCCGAAGGCAAGCGTTGGTGAGCTTGCGCGTCTTCGATTGAGAACAGAAGCGACCTATTAGGATCAGAGACAAGCTCCAAGCCATACCGCATAGGAAGCTCCTGTTATTCGGGGCGGGACTCGATCAGCTGTAGCGTGCGCCTTCCAGGATCAGCTGGCTGTTGCCTGCTACGGCTTCGTCGGCCGATACGCGAACGGCAACGAACGTGAAGCCGTTCGCAACGTCCATCTCTTCGACGGTAGCAGCAACAAGCGCAGCAACACCACCGGAAGCCGGAGCCGTCGCGGTATTCGTCGCCAGCGACTTCGCGGAGGTGCCGGAAGCGTCGGTTGCCTGCATGAGCGTAACGGTCAGGATTTTGCCGGAGGCCATCGCGGAGCTACCCGCAACGCCAAGCACATGCTTGTAGCCGGCCACCGAACGATACGCACCAGTCGCAGCGGAGGTCATGTCGGAATCATGGGTGCCGGGATATGCGCCCTTCATCGCGCTTGCTTTCATCATGGTCTGTTCTCCACTCGGTATGGGTTGGGGCGCGTAGGATTACGCGCCAGCGTTCAGGACAACGAAGGGAGACAGCGCCGTGCCCTTCTGCGGCGTGAACGAACTCTTCAGCCACGGCTGGCCATCGACGTTCCAGAACATCTTGAACCATGTCTTGTTGTTCAGGAAGTCAACGTGCTCGCTCGAAGAGAAGAACGGGCCTGAGCCGTCTTTGATCAGGTAGTGGCTGAAGTCGTACAGGCCGATGTCCGCCTTGCTGTTCAGAGCCGGGGCGCGTTCGCTGAAGATCAGCGGATAACCAAGCAGGTTCGCCGGCACGCCTTCGCGGGCATTCGGAGCCCAGATGAAGTTGTCGTTGTCGTCTTTGATGGTCATCAGCTTCGGCATCGTGGTACGGTTTGCGATCCAAACCGGAACGGCTCCACGGGCCAGCATCTTGCTGATCATGGTGACGAGGTCGGCGTACTCGATACCACCGTTGGTGGTTCGGGCAACTCCGATTGTTGCTGCGCAGTTCGAGCTGGTGACGCCCAGCGGCTTCGCGATACCGGAGCCGGCGAAGAATGCCTCATCTTCAGCGGCAACAGCGGCTGCGCGGAATTGCGTTTGTACGAGAGCAGATGCTGCGCCCCAGTTGCGCAGAAGCTTGTCGGTCACCGGAATGGCCGCTGCGATTTCATACGGCTGAAGCTCGATCATTCGCAGCTTGATGTCGGTGGTCGGCTTCAATCCGCCTTCGCCGATCCAGGAGAACTGTACACCACCAAAGCTGTTCTGGGGAGCTGACGCGGTATCTTGATCGAGCGCAGGAATCTGAATGGCGCCATCCGGGATATTGCCTGCGGGCAGGACTGTTGCTCGCGGCCTGATGACTGCGCCTTCTGCCTGGACTTGCATGAAGCCGGTATGGAGAGCCGGAGGAAGAGCGAAGCCGCCAGACGGGCCATCATCCATACGCAGGCCTTCAGCATTCAGTTCGACGCCGCCACCTTCGTGGTACAGGGATGCGAGTCGCGGATCATTCTGGCGACGGGCAACGGCATAGATGAACTCGCCGAAGTTCTCAAACTCCTTCGGCGAAGCAGCAGCCGTCCGGCCGGCATGCATTCGAGCCAGAGCAGAGTTGGTCGTATCAGCGACGGTCGGAACGGAGGAGCGAGCCGCTGCGAAACGGTCAGCCATCGCGGAGCGAGTCTCCATTGCCTGGAGGTCAGCATCGATGGCGGAGACAGCGTGAAGGATTCGATCCGTCTCAGCTTGTTCTTCGGCGGTGTATTCGCGCTGCTCTTCATCGGCTGCCTTCAGGATGGCTTCGCCGCGATCCAGAAGGGATGCGCGTTCCTCAAGAAGTTGTTTGCGGGTCTTCATCGGCTATTGCCTCTCTGGGGTTGACGGATTATCGTTGATTCGGCGCACGCAGGGAAGCGAATTTCAAAGCTCGCTTCGAATGTGCTGCGCGTACCGAATCTGGCGATGCTGAGGTAACTGATAGTGAATCCATGAGCGCATCAAAGCTCATTACCTTGTCGATCATTCCGGCTTTTTTCGCCGTCGCAGCAGCAACCATTCTTCCTTCGCCAAAGCTGCTCTTGACCGTAGCTACCGAAGCGTTGCGGCCGGCCGCGACATCAGCAACAAACTTTTCGTACACAGCATCAGTCTTCTCTTGAAGATGGCTGATTGCTTCGGGAGTAAGTGCGCCGTGAAGTTCTGCCTTGTACTTGCCCGAAGAGATAACTGTGTCCTTGATGCCGGCCATTTCTTTCATCGCGGTAATGTCGCGATGCATGGCCAGTACTCCGATGCTACCGACCTCAGCAAGATCGCTCGCATAGAACTCGGATGCTTGGGAGCCGGCCCAATACGCGGCTGAAGCTGCGATTCCGGAAGTATGGGCAATCACAGGCTTGGATTCTTTCGCCGAAGCGATAGCAGCAGCAAGCTCACTCGTTCCTTGTACTTGTCCGCCGGGACTGTTGATGGAAAGGATGATGCCTTTGTATCGGCTATCGGCCGCTGCCGCTCTGACTTCTGCCGTCTTCTCCGAAGTAGACACGAAGCCGAAGAGCTTCTCAATCCATCCGGCCGACTGTAGCATTGGACCGTTGATCGAGATAACGGCATAGTTGCCTTGCTTCTTCGCGAGAGCGGCGTGATTGACTTTCGCCTCTTGCTCAAGCTCTTGAAACCTTGCGAGCATTTCGGAAGGTTCCGAACAATTGAGCAGCGTATTGACCGCGTTCAATTTCGGAATCACCTCCATGTCGAAGGTTGAAGCGATGATTGCCCAAAGATAGGCGAAGTTCATTATGCGACTCTCCCGACAACAACGGCCGTCTCTATCAACTCTGCCCGAGCATCACCAGACGTAACAACGGCCTTCAGCTTGACGACTCTTCCAACAGTCAGCTCGACATCACCAGAGATATTGAGCTCATAAGTTCCGTCTCCTTCATGGGTGAAGGAAGCCGGCACATCTATGTCCTCGATCTCATCGCCGTTCGAATAGGTCACCGACTCAAGCGACACATCAGCATCCTCAACAGCAACTCCGTTTTGATTCTTCAAACCGGTCAAACGGAGAACCATAGAGTTTCCGTTCAACCAGGTAGATACAAAACGGAGCGCCATGATTAAGCAGCAGCGCCAAGCGTGACTGAAATGAAGCCGGCATTCAACACAGGCGTATCGTTCGCAGTCGGAGTCTTGGCGACGGCCAGAGCCGCAATGCCGATGACGTTGCCGCCGGAAGACGCATCGAAGATCACAGCATGGGTACATGTGCCCCATGATCCGCTGGCTTGCGGGAAGGTAATCGCATTCGCATTGTCGACAACGGAAGGATCGGCGCTGGTTGCCGCGTTCCAATCGCTCGCAGCGGTGGCCACGCGAGCATAGTTGTTTCCGGAAGGTTCCGTAACGTTTGCGCCGGCCATCGTCGGAGTAGTCGTGGACAGACCCACATAGAGAGTCGGCCTGCTTGCGAGAGCGCCAAAGTTCGACGTTTTGCCGAAGAGGGAATTCAACAGGGCTTGGTGAGTTCGGTTTACGAGCGCATCGGACATATCAGCCTCCTATGGGCGCCAGAGTGAATCCATCTACAGCGAGAGCAGGGTGTAGCTTGAACTCTTGTACGGTGAAATATACCGGAAGATCAACCTCAGAATCTAGCACGGCGGATATTTCGCTAACGCTGTTCAGATCGCCTTCAAGAAGCATCCGAATAGCCAAGCGAGCAATCGTTGCCGATTCAGAGTTGAAATATGATTCGAGGCCAAGACGCAGCGATGCTTGGGCGATTGCTTCTGAGTAGGTATCGAGTCTTGCTACCAGACCATTCATTACAGCAACAGTCGCTTCCATTTCTGTTTGTGAGCGTGCTTCTGCCGTCATGCCGATGCCGAGAGCTAGAGCCGCTGTAATTTCCGAAGCAGAATGAAGCGATGCCTCTAGGTCAAATGGCGTTGCTACGAACAGATCGGCCGTTATTATTGATACTGTAATGTATGTCGCAACAAGACCAATCGTCATTCGAAGCTCTGGTGTTATACCAGATACCGAATCAAAGCCGGCCGTCATTCCGAGAGATAGAGCTGAAGCTGCCTCGATAGCCGAAGATGAATTCATCGCGGCTTCAATTGCTTGTACAAGGCCAACTTCCACAGAGGCGCTGCTAACGGAGGATGCTGATACCGAGATTCCTTGAATGAGCGATGCCGTTGCTTCCGCCAGAGTAACGCTATTGAGCGCTGCGCTGAGTGCTATTGAATAACCAAGGTTTGGAGAAGACAAAGCAGATTCTGAAGCGAGGATCGCTTCAAGAGCCATCGTCAGCGCCGCTTGAACGGATATGGCTGAAGAAGATTCCGATGAAGTGGACAAGCCTATGCTAACGGCCGCTTCGGATGATATCGAAGACTGGGACTCCAAAAGCGCAGAGATAGCAGAGGTCAGAGCTGATTGAACCGTTACCGAACTTTCGGAAGCAAGCGCAGCATCAATGCCTTGTGAAAGCGCAAGCGCAGCATCTACCGTCGAAGCAGAAGACAAAAGAGCTTCAAGCTCAATCTCTTCGCCAGCAGCCGCCCATACGGCCGCTATGCCTGATTCGAATCTCCGATAGTACGGCTTCAGCTGTCTGTGGGTCATGATACCTGAGTCTTGAACTCGATCAAGTAGGGATCGCATCCAGTGGCTGTGATACGGAAGATGCTCTCATCCGCGTTCATGTCCGTTGCTGTTGCTGTGACTCGATACACGCCGTTGCCTATCTCGGAAACGGAAGCACCAGCAGCGGAGAAGCCGCCACCATCCTTCGACACATTCACAGTCAGCGTCTTTCCCGTCTGCGGCGTAATGTGGTCGGTATCGAGTACCATTGGAACGTTGAATGAGTAGGCAACATTCTTCTTCGGAGCAGCGGAATCGTACCGGGCCTGAAGCGCAAAATGAGCAAGAACAGCGTTCACAACTTTGCCGTCAATCGTCGCAGCGGAGAGGATAACAGCATAGTCCTTGCCGGCAGCATAGGCCGCGTTGCTCGTATCCACCTCACACTTGTGGACTCCCGTGAGCCCGTCGAAGTCCTCTGTGTCGGTAATGCCTGCTGTGGTCTGCGTAGTTGAGCCGTCTTCATACGCGGACACAGTACCATTCGTTGACCGAGTTACAGAAGCTCCTACAGTCGTGGAGGTGTTCCAGTAGAATCGAACTGTTTGGCCCTTGCGGAAGTTACCGAGATACTGCATGTTGTCTCCTCATCGAGCCAAGATTGAACCGAGCACCACAGGCGTATCGGCAGCGGACCTCGCTACAGGCTGGCGATAGATCGGCCGCCATATTACGAGATTGTCGTAAATGCCTGCGCCGGTTTGGCCTGCTACACCCAATCCTACCTTTGTTGCCGTTTTGTGCTGGGTCGCGTTCGTATAGCTGTACAGCAAATCGCCATCAGAAGTCAGGCGCAAAGTTTCACCAACGCGCCGGAATTCCATATGGTAAGTCTTGCTGGTGCCCCATGTCTTCGCGTTTGCGCTGGTAAGCGTAGTCTGAACAGCAGCGTCTCTCCGGTAGACGTTCCAGTCTGAGTCTGCTTGACGAGGATTGAACCCGAACAGATTGCCCGTGTCCGTTCTGGAAAGCGAAACGTAATTCCTGTTGACGCTTGTTGACGCTAGAACCATATCGACTTCAACAATCGACTCATAGCTGTTGATGTCGTACTCGATTGTCTCCGATGCCGTATTGAACTTGGCTTGGTTGCTGACGATATCGACTCCGTTGCCGTAGCTACCGGAAGTAGTGCCTGCGCCGGCCGGAGCATCCGTCAACAGCGATACCACATCAGGCGTTCTGCCTTCGATTGCCGTGTTGTCTGATCCGGTGAAAGAATCTTCAACAACTATCTCATACGGCCAGTCTTCAGCATATGCGTACTGAAACCCAACGTTGCCGTCGGTATCTGATGCTTCCAATGAAAGCGTGAACGTCGCAGAAGGATCATTCGGCTCAACAACGATGGAAACGTCATAGCTGTGGACTTCAGTGGATGGAATTGAAAGTGTGCCGCTGTTGAAGTCAGAGGATGATCCATCTGAGACAATTCCTTTGATGATCATGTCGGACTGATAGCCGGCTACTCCGAACACAAGACGCTTACGGCCGGAACCTAGAGCGCCAGTAGTCATCTTAATCCCCCAGCCAGCGGTGGAGGTTGTGATGTAGACGTTGTCGCGTTCGCTGCTATTGGAAGCCGTTGGCGTACCATCGGTCCATGAACATGCAGGATACTTGGTGCCGCCAGAAGGAACTGAACGGGCAATTGCGCCTTCGCTTCCAGTCAACTTTTCGACGGCAGCAAATATGGAGCCGCCAGATTTGTGATCGAAGTCGGATGCGGCTGACCGCCCCCAATAGGCCCAATCAAGAGAGCCAAGGAAAGTCAGGTCACGAGCGGCAGGAGAGCCATTCAAATCTTTCCGCCATATCTTCCCTTTGAGCATCGCCGTCACAGATCCACCTCCAACAACATCACCAGCAACAACATAGCGAACCTCTGGCGAGTATTCGCTGAAGTCTCCTGCGCCGTCTTTGACGCGAGACTTGACTCGATACGTTCCCGGCGCAACGGATGATACCTTGTAGCTACCGTTTACGAGAGATGCTTGGCGCTCTACTGAAGAGCCACCCGACTCCGGCCGATAGCTCAGATAAACCGACAAGGGCTGAACAACAGGCGTTCCGTCTTCGTTCTCCGTCGGCAACGCGACTTTTACGGATATCTCCCCAGCAACAACAGGAGGTGTACAAGCCTCCTGAGAAGTCCTTGTCTGAGGAGAGGTTGGGCATGCTGCTCCGCCATTTGCCGGTTGTTTCGTAATCGTGAATGTTCTTTGTTCGGAGAATGTCCGCTGGCCTGCTGAAGAGCACGAGGACTCCGAGCCGGCAACGCGAGCGTACAAGCTCCAAGTTCCTTCGCAGGCAACAGGCGGTGGCGGCGGTGGCGGCTCCGAAGACGGAACCATTACGCGGTAAGTTCCGGGTTGAATGTAGTACGTCTTGCCCGGATTCTCCTTGGCCTTCGTCATACAGACGTACAGCGCCTGATCGAGCCGCGTATGGTTCGAAGCAAACTCATCCGGGCCAATACAGCGATAGTCGTATGAAGTATCACGGACTGGTCGCGGAATATCCTCTGCGGCATGAACCGTTCCGGCCGCGCTCAGTATTCCTGCGAGAATGAATGACCCGCAGGCAGCGATGATGGCGAACAAAATGATCCGGGCAATAGTCCTCATTCAAACTCCGTCGCGTGGGTTGTATCCTTCAAAGACGCGAATTTGATCTGGCGTCAACACGCCAATCTCGCTCATCGTCTTGTAGTATGTCGCTCTTGTGGTCATGTCGCCTTGAGCGAGACTTTGTACATCAATCTTCACGCGCAGCCGCTTTCCGCTCCGCGTTTGTTCGTTGCCGAGCATCTTCGCAGTCAGCTCTTGCATCCATTGGGTTGCGAGAGGGAGAATTGTCCAGCGCGCATAGGCAATCATGAGTTGCTCGATACCCGTGCCCCATGTCGTTCCGCCTTCTTTGGATTGAAGGAGTACAAGCGGCACCCGGTATATCCGCGCAATCTCCGCGATCTGGAATTCACGGGAGCCAAGAAACTGCGCATCCTCCGGAGGAATCGAAGCCTGTACATAATCCATTCCCTCTTCGAGCAGCTTGACCTTCCAAGCGTTCTCAAGCCCACCATTCTGCTGGAATGATTCGAGAATGTTCCTGTGTGCTACCGGAGAGAGCTGCTGGGGATGTTTGATGAAACCGCCTGCCCGAAGATCATTTGCGAACAGCTTCGCTCCGAACGTCTCCATAGCAAGGCCCAAGCCAACTGCTTGGCGCGCAACAGAGATAGGAGACAAGCCAAGGATACCGTCTGTGCTCATGGACTTGATGTGAAGGATTTCATCGGAGTGAAGCTCCATGCGATCCTTGCCGATTGTTGTCCTGTACTTGAGCTGGCCATCATCGTTGATGAATGGTTGTGTATTGTCTGATGAAAGCGGCAACACTCCGATAGCTTCGCCGCGAGAGTTCAAAACAATTTGCGAGTAATGGTTACCCCAAAGCAACTGGGTGACCGTAGCCGTTTGCCGATAGGTGAACGGATTCATCGCCGGGTTCGGCTTGTTACCGAGAATGCTCGCAATCGGATGGTCTGTGATGTTTGTGAAGCTCCGGTCATCGTACTCTTGGACGTTGATCGGAAGCATGGACAAAGAATCGCTGAGGAGTGATACGCAAGAGTAAACAACGGGCAGATTGAGCGCCAGATACTCGTTGACCGATACGCCGCTGACCGACTTTGCGCCGCCTCTACCGAAGCCGCTGCGAAAGAACTCCGAAGCGTTCTCATTGCTGATGTTGAAGGATGAACCGAAGACGGCCTGTATGGCGCTGAACAGACTCATGGCTTCTCCTTGGATTCCCTGACGCTATGGAACGATGGAAGTATCAAAACGACTCCCGCGAGAATATACCCTATCGGAGCATAGATGAGATAGGCGCCATAGATGATGAGCCCGTAGCCGCAAAGCGTAAAAAACAAAGTGAACAATCCATCTATCAGCGACTTGATATTTTCTTTCATGCTAGTGTAACCTCGTGTTTGGTACGTCGAATTCGAGAATGCCTCGCTTCTCATAGATGCTCTCGACAATATTCTCTCCGATCATCGCCCGGTTCATACCAAGCAACAAAGCAACAAGCCCGTCAATCTTCGCGGACTTTGTTAGCTTGTCTGGGAATATATTCTGCTTCTTGTCTTCCTTCGCGATCACGTTGGATATCATCCACGTCATGACCGGGCATCCGTTATGATGGAGCCTTCCGCTGCGCACGATGGACTCAATCTCGCGCATAGGCGGACTCATGTTGCCGACCGTGTTGCGAATCTCTACTGTAGTGATCCCTCTTCTGGCTACGTGAGTAGCAAATTGCGTAGCATGCCACGGATCATAGCAAAGCTCTTCTATGACGAATCTGTTCATGTCGCATTCTGGATCTTCATTCTCGTTGACGTCATTCAAATAACGCGGCTCGCCGATGATGCTCTCTTCGATGACGTCAATATCGAGCGTGCTACCGGGAGTAGTGATGATATGCCCGAGCTCAACCCATCCCTTGTAGCTACTGTTGCGTGTTTCGTCTATCGCGGCTTGTGGTAGGTAGTTCTTGTTGAAGACGTAGTAATGCGTCTTGCCTTCGATCTTGCGTTTGAAGATGTATACCTTACACGCCATGTCGATCTTCGTCGCAAGGTCCAAACCTATCCAGCAAGTCTCGCCTACAAAGTCGGATAGCCGGAGCGAAGGATCAGCGCAGTCACGCCATAGCTCCACCGGCATCCAAGCAGAGTCCTCCTGAGTCCAGATGTCGAGATGCTTGCGCTTGAAGTTGCCTACGGCCGAAGGAGTCTGTATTGCCTTCCTCGCGTTCTTGCGCATGACGTCGGGCATGACGCTGATGTTCCAGTTAGGATTGGCTTTAATCCATGTAGCTTCTTCCTTCCAGTCATCGCCCTTGTCGGCCGTGTAGATAATCCCGAAGTGAGAATCATCTATGATGAGGTTCTGGAGAATCTTGATTGTGTACTCTCTGACCTCATAGCATATGCCGCTTGTATCGCTTCCGGCCGTCGTGATGATCCACATGGCGCTCCGGAGCCGCTTACCAAGCGATGTCTCGATAACATCATACAAGTCACGAGTAGGATGCGCATGTAGTTCGTCAACGATAGCAAAGTGCGTGTTGAGTCCGTCTAGCGTATCGGCATCGCTGCTGAGCGGCCGGAACTCGCTCACCGTTCTTGGGACCTTGATTCGGCTTTGCATGACGCGCATCTGGTATGCTGAGACTAGATTGGCGTTGATGGCCGCGATTGCTATTGCTGCGTCGAAGACGATGCGGGCTTGTTCCTTGGTAGTTGCTGCTGCGTAGACTTCTGCGCCGTTCTCCTTGTCGGCAGCGAGAGCATACAAAGCTATGCCGGCTGACTCTGTACTCTTGCCGTTGCCTCGCGGAACTTCGGTGTATGCTGCGCGGAATCTCCTGCGGTTTGGATCATCAATAGAGTACCAGCCAAAAAAAGTCGTGATGCGGAATCGTTGCCACAACTCAAGTTTGATTGGCTTGTTAGCTAACGGTCCCTTTACGTGGTGGAGATTCTCGATGAATGCGCACGCTCGATTCGCCGCGCTAACGCGGAACGTCCATTCATATCCGCCCAGAGCCGTAGCAAGAGCCATAGCTATCAAGTCATTCACTTGGCGAAGACAGGCCAGCTTAACATACTCGCACGCGGGTATCTCCCCGGTTAATACCGCATCGATGTACTCGAATGCTGACTGTACGTAGTCTTGTTTGCTCATTCGTCATCAACACCAGGCAGAGAACTGAATGGATTGTCCGGGTCATCGCCTGTGCGCGGGTCAGCGCCATCGCCTTCTGGATCATCGGGCAACAACGGCATCCTATCGCCGAAGCCACGCATCAGCTGGCGACTTCGCGGAGTAAGGCCCAGAGTCGCTAGCATCTTTGCGAGTTGCATCTGTACATTCTGGAGAACTTCCCAATCTGGATGCTTGACTACTCGTTCGTTGCCTTGTGCTGTGTATTGAGTAACGGTGAAGTTGCCGTGCTTGTTCCATACTTGTCTTGCTTGTCGAGAGGCATGGATGACCACGGCCAACTCTTCCAAAGCATAGACATCTTCCTCGCTTAACATCTTCAGCTGGATGAGTCTCTTGGCTACTTCGTTGTAGACAATATGTTGCATCGGAGTAAGACGGCCGGAAGGCTTTGGCGGCTCCGTGACCAACGTGCCTTGTAGGCGTGTGTGGTAGGCCAGACGCTGCTCTGGAGTCATGTAGTCTCTTCTCTCTGATTGGGAGACTGCCGTTTGTCTTGTCTTCGATCCGGCCATCATTGGCTCCATCTATTTCATTGGTTTTGGATCCAGCCAGGTTGTTTTTCCCGGCCGCTTTTGTTCTCGATTTTCACATGCAAACT
>Ga0075458_10000009_pt1 | contig 47782 bp, 44 predicted proteins | sample DEB3_08_DNA_FD_77576 | JGI IMG/M metagenome (GOLD analysis project Ga0075458, IMG submission 77576) | Aqueous microbial communities from the Delaware River and Bay under freshwater to marine salinity gradient to study organic matter... | ecosystem: Environmental > Aquatic > Marine > Coastal ... | reverse complement strand
AGGCTGGTTTATGACCCATTAAAGCGTTTCACTCCAAACTGGTATATATCTACCATCTTCAGTCTTTACATATGTAAGTATACCGTCCCCCATTCGCCTTGTCAACTCTTGGCGTGAGGGTGTTATATCATTTGTAATTAATTTATCTTTTCTTGGCCTGCCAATATGGTATGTAGCCAATATATCACGAATTTCCTTTACCTGCGATTCAGAATAATATGATCTAACTTGCCAACCCCTAGCCCCACCCTTTTGAGATCCCATTGGAAATGGAATAACCCCACGCTTCATAAGTGATGGCATATACTTTTTGTGTCTATTTACAAGTTCTGCAGTTTCTCCAACTGTATAGGCACGTTCTCTATTATTTTTAAAATCACTAATAAGACAACTTTCAATTCTATCTTTTGTAATATTATAAACAGACATTATTCCATTAGAACGATTTAAATGATGAACTCGAACAAGATCACCATTTAGAAACCAAACCTTTTTGTTTCCAGGAATTACAGAGGCGTTATTGTAACCTTCGCTCTCAATGCTTCCTTTTTTAATAGCCATTGTCCCTCATTTGAATCAGTTGGTGGGTGAAAAAATTTGCGTGATCCACATGTCAAACAAAAAGTTTCTAAGTGATCGGCTTTAGTATATTGTCTATCTAGAAACATTCTTTTGTGACACTTATCACATTTTAACATTAGTTCGGAATACCAATAACTATTAGATTGACCCCAACAGTTAAGTTTCCGCTAGTGTTAAAACGAACTACACCCTCTACCCTAGAAGTATTAACTGTTTTTAATACCACAGATACATTTCCACCTGCTGGTGTACCGCCAACATTTATTGGTGTTGCTGTACAAATTGGTGCATACTTGAAGTCTGCTGGAAAGTCATATGAAAATGATTTTTCGTTTCCGCTGTTTACAGTAGTATCTGAATAAATATTTACATATCCACCGATGATTCTGGCTTCAGATGCTTTGACACTTTGCTTGCCTGCATTAACAGTATCAACGGTTACATACTTATAAGTAGATGGTGAAATTTGGCTGGCAAGATCATTGACTGCATTAGCAATCTGATAGATGTAGGTCACATCCATTGGCTGACCTCGTTCTGGTAGTGGTATTTTTGACATAGTATCTCCTTATCTAATTATACCAAAGGTTCGGTACCTTCGTATATTGTTAATTTTGTATTTCTTTCTTTTGTAATTCCTTCGAATTGAATTGCTACACTTACGCTATTTGCTGTTTCTTTTAAAAATGAGAAACTATGTACGTATGATGTACCAGCATATTTATACTGACCATTATCAAACTTAACAAAAACATCATAGGTATCTTTATTTACATTGTTATCTGAATCACTCCATACAACATTTATAGTTTTAGATCCAACCTCAATAACACCAGTAACAGTAGTTGGGGTTTTTTCAACTAGGTTATATTGTGGAGACCAATGTGACATTCTGTTTCTATCTTCAGAAATAATCCTGTATCTTAAAATAACATTATTATCTTTACCAAGTGGTGGTAAATCAGAAGACTTTATAACAACCTTCTTTATTCCTGCATCTGACATTATTGCACATCCAGGGCAAATCTAAATTCTAGGTAATTAGTTGTATTTTGTAATTTTACAATTGTTTCTGCATTTGTATTTTTAATAACAGAATATCCAGTTAATCCGTACAAAGCATTTTCTGTTGAAACATTTTCAAGTCTCATTGCATCAATACACACAAAGAAATTTTCTGATGGCTCACCATTTTTAATAACACATGAATAAATCTTTACAACATTAATAGCACTCCAGGCAAATGGGTTTGTTTTAAATAGTTCTTGTAATTGCTTTTTGACAACAACATATCGGTTAGTGCTAAAGTCATACTGTCCTGATCCTGTGCCATTTGGTACATCGATTTCTAATTTTGCTGTTTGGCTAGATGATAAATTAGATCCACCATCATCTGAAGAAAATTCAACAATAATACGAACAGCATCTGGAACTTCATTTGAATCTGCAATAGTATTTACCACACTGAAAGCAAATCGTAACTCATCTGTTGGTGCATTCTTGCTAAAGTCTGCTACTAATCCAGATTGATGAATATGGTTCTCATCTCCAACAACGGAAAGTCTAGAAATACCATTAACTGTTTGTTTTTGAATATTGCAATGATTACCTCTAACAGCAACAATATTATTTAAAAATCGGCAACGCTCATATCTTGCAACTCTGTTTGCATCATTAAATACTCTATTGTTAGCGTTTGTTTGTAAAACATTGAGATCTGTAACAATATTATTACTATCTTCTGAACCATTTAGTGGTGTGTATATTGATGGAATTGACGTTGCCTGCTCTTCTCCAGAAAGGTGCTCTTCCCAGTTTTCCTCTGGAGAATAAGCAAACAAAGTTTTACTGTCATAAGCACCTGCTGTATTATTGGATCCTGCAGAATAAATTCCTACTTCAGATAACTCATATCTTTCTTCACTAGGTAGTTCAGCAGTAAATACAATCTTAGAAATACCGTTCTCAGTTACAAAACCACGAGAAGCAATTGGAACACGAAACATCTCAAAATCTAGGTTTGTCTTATTTGAATAATCTGCAAAGTTGTCCCCAGTATCTAGAGGGGTTGGTCCACATCCAATAGCAATGTAAGAGGCGTAGGCTGGAGCCTGGCCAATAAGGTATTTGGCTAAAATTCTTTTCCCAGTATTAGTAATCATTAATTATTCACCTCATATATTGTATCATTAAGTAGGTCCCCAGCGTTTAGCATTTGAACCTCTACCTGCTCGTCTTCTTCTAGGTTAATAACATTAATAATGATGTCCCCAGTTTCTGAATCGATATAGACAATTTCCCCATTGGGTCCAGTACCAACATCTGGCACCTTGTTTTCAAACTTGATTGGGAAATTCTTAAAAAATGTATTTGCAGTATTTTGTAATGATAAAACATTTTGTGGATTATATTGCAAATAAATGCTTGTTAGGTTTTTGATTGGTTGGTAGGATACTAGTTGACCTGCAACAATATCGTTTCTTGCTATATTAATAATTTCCTCAGCACCTATATCCTCAAATAGAAGGTCTGTCATTACCTCTACTGGTACGACCTCTTCGGTTGTAATAATTAGATCAGGTGTCGCTACTTTGATTCCTGACGTTGATGTTGATGGAACAATTGTTGGTAAGTTGGGTGTTGCCTCTACCATTATTTTACCTCACTTAAAAATACCGTCATGTTAGGGCCATGACCATCTTTGCTATATTCAATATTATATACTACAAAACGGTCTGTATCTGAAACCAAAATATCTACATCTTCTTGTTTAAATTTAATATTAACAATATCTCCAAGTTGTAATGTTGGCATTGCAAATATTTTAAGACCAATAGATTTTCTTGGCTTAGAGATTTTTGAAATAATCCATTCCATCATATTTTGTGCATCGTCATATGATTGTATGTATGGTGCATTTAATGAAAAATCTTTTTTACCATGAGTTAATCTACTTATTTTAATATCCTCATACAGTTTATTAACCTTAAATGGAGAAGATATTAAATTGGTTCCCTTAAATTGTGGATTAGAAAAATTAGAATTTTTAGTAAAATACTCATCCACAGTATAATCATTCTGAGACTGCTGCGTAAATGTTACGCCTTGAATTCTTAAATAATTTCCACTACCGCTGTCCAAACTTAATGCTTTGTCTGTTGCATTAAATACCATAAATTCTGCTGCATACGATCCTGCCCTAAAGCCAGAGACAGTATATCCCTTAATGTTATTAAATGTTGGTGACAATTTTGCATAAAGTGCAGGAAAGGCTTTATCATATTTTACATTAAAGTAATGTGCCTCTCTCATGATTGTGCCAAATTCGTCAAAGTATATCTTATATGCAGGTGGTTCTGCTGGATTGATTCCAGATAGGTATGTGCCCTGAATTACACCACTCATTGCATACTTTCTAAAAGCCTCATTGGTATTAATTTCACTATCAGAATATATATTGTTTATAGGTAGGTCTAGGGCATATGCGGTATTCTGACTATAGTTATTTGTTAATGCATAAACATTTTCAAACATTACCCTGGAAGATCCACGCAAAAATAATGCCATATTATTATATTTTGGTAGAGGATCTGTATCATCTACTGTAGCAACAAGTCTGTTATTAATATACAAGAAAAACCTTCTTATATTTCCTATGTCCAAATATTCTACTCCAAGGTCATATACCGTTTGCTTATCTTGTCCAGAAATTCTATATTGGCCAACAAGCGTTCCAGAGTCTACTAAAACCTCAGCAAGTCCAGACCATAGTTTAATTGGAACTGCTAATTCACCAGATGCGTCTTTTTTAATTTTATAAAAAATAACATTACGTACTCCAGAATCCTGATCACTATACGCCTCTATATTGTTTGCTGTAAGTGCTGCCAACTCAAAGTAATATCCATTGTTTGTATTTGGATTAACCATAACTGCTAAACCACCAGAAGATCCACCAATCTGTAAACTATTTTGTGGGGTGGTTCCTGTAACAGTATAATATATACCAGTTCCAATTGGTGTTTGACCACGACTCTCACTATTTTCAATTTTACCAATAATACGCATACGTGTACCAAAATGCTTAAATCTATCATTCAATGGTTTATAAACATAAGAAATATAATCTAATGGTCTATCTGCTGTTGCAAAAGAAGGGCCATTCATTACCAGAGCAGATGACTGAACGGTACCAGTATCTGTACTCTTTTTGCTATTAACTTCTGTTTCTGTTAAATATCTACTTGACAAAAAGTTTCTAATAATTCCATTTCTTGTAGTGTTATTAGCAAGTGTTTGTCTCATACCTGCGACACCTTCAACTGTTGCAGGCAATACCTTATCTGTAAATAAATAGTCTGCATTCATTTGACATGCACGAACATACGCATTGTCTGACCAGTTAGATGCTAGTCCTGCGTTATGTGAAACTATAGGTGTTCCAAATTGTCCTCTACCGTGTTTTGCAACTGCACCATTTTTGAGCATAAGGACTCCGCCAACCTCTTCATAGTTTGGTTCGCTATAAATTCTGATCAATCCAGTTGGATAGATTTTTCCATTAAAAGGTAGTTTAGAAAAATAGTTCTGATACTCTTGTGTGCTTGTAATCCAAACATTTCCAAATCCAGAAATGTTAAATTGTGCAGCATCAAATTTGATAATTTCACCATTGGCATAGAAGTATCCATTGTATCTGGTTAACCAGGAAATGCCTTCACCAAAGTCCATGGTATTGTTTACAACCATTCTATTTACTACTGTCGGTACAGCACTTGAAAGATCTGTATTTAATGGAATAGCAGCAAGGGCAAAGTTGGACATATTTGTAACGTTTTGATTAACAGACTTGATTGCTTCTGTACCCGTGGCTTCCCACAATAGAGCAGGTTGATAAATCCAGGTCTTGTCTTGATCAACCATGCTTGCCTGCTTGATTGAGCCATACTGTCTTTGTATATGCTTTGTATTATATGTAATTCTTCCATCATTGATAATTGCATTGTCTTGAGAGGCAACTTCAATAATGTTAGCCAATTTTGTTGATGTTGGTTTATTTTTGTAGACACCAGTTTTTTCAAAATCTTGTGTACCATATAGTGTCATGTCAATGCCTCTTTGTGTTTCAGAAGGCATAATATAATTTTTTGACATCATTACAAAATTATTATATTCATCAAAAAACATTGCTGTCTGTGTTGATACTGCTAAATCGTTTAAAATTTCTGCCACAGTTTTATCTGGTGGAATATAGAAAAATGGAATAATAGAATTTGCTTCATTATTAATAAACTTAAAGACATAGTTAGAAAATCCAACTGAGTCCAACAACAAAGAAACAGCATATGTTAGTGACGCATCTTGGATCAACATCTGAGGGGCAGTAATTGATTCAAAATAAAAATATAAATCTCTTAATGTTATGTCAACCTGTCTTGTATTTGCATTGATGGCAGGAAAACCTTCGGAGTACATTGTCTTGATTGGAATATAATAATCATATCCATCAACATTTACAATAATCTCATAAAACTTAATTTGAAGATGTCTCGATGTATACTTTGCAATAATGCTATTTGGATTATTAATATTAAAAGAATTGTTATAGTCAAATAGTTGTAGCATACCAGTTGATGCTAATAGTTGACCAACAGGTAGTGCTGAGCCAGATAGATCGGATGCCGACTTTGTTATTGAATAGTTTGTTGTCAAATCAGAAATATTGGCTGATAGTCTTGGCGAAAGTTCAATAAGGTCAAATGTAGAGTTGGCCTTGTTCATAGTTTCTACCACTATTCTGATACCCTGAATATATTCAAACTGTCTATACTTATTAGATGCTGTCATAGGATCATTAAAATAATCTGGATTTGATAAGTCTGTTACAAAGTTGGTGAGTCTATCTACCGTTTCTTCTTGTAGATACCATCCATATGTTGGTACAAAGGTTTCATAGGCTTCTCCAGTCCAAATATGAAATGTTCCAATATCATGCTGGCTATTTTTAATTAAGTAAGCATATCCAACAATAGACTTTTCTGGTAAAAAGGTGATTGTATTATAGTCTTCTGCATAAATAAAGATGTCCCTATATTTATCTGGAACAATTAATCCATATGCAAGTTCAACATAGCCGTCAGACTTAATAATCTTAGTTCCATCTTTTCTAACAGATGCTTTATTAAAAGATATTGCATCGACCCAATTATTATTTTTTAAAAACTGTACCTTCCATTTTTGTGGAGTTGTTTGGTTAGCATCTCCATATAGTGGATCTGAGAATGTTCCTGCATTTGTTGAGAAAGGTCCAAGATCTGTTGAGCCAACATTTGTTTGCATTTTGATTACTACTCTATTTGATGGTACCTGATCTTTATAAACTACATATGGAGCAGTATCATCAATATAGAAATTTCCATTAATATTGTTATTAGCAATACCACGCTCTACGTTATTCTCTGTACGAAAAGATGTCCAGTATTTAAAAGTATCGTTTTTGTCTGCCATGTAATATCTTGGTCTTGTTGACATATTCAAATTAGAATGATGGACATATTTGCCATTTAAATAAACTGCCTTATTAATACCAGATCTAGGTCTAATCACACCGAAGCAATCTTCTAGAGAGTATAACAGTTTCATCTTATCTTTTACTGATTTAAATACTTGTGGCTGATCATCCTCATCAATTCCACCATCAACTGTAATATCTGAATCAGTTGCATCTGTATAATGTCCGTTAATATCATTTTCATCAAATGACGGATTGATATTTTTATACAGAGATTCAGGGTCTGTTGGTCTATATCTATAATTTCCAATTTGTAAAATATTTGTTGGAATATTCATGTTCCACTCAGCCACAATTGCTGACTGTGTTTTAATTGTAGAAGAAGTCTCTAGATGATTTTGTAGATCTGTATCTTGAAACATTATACCTCTTCCAGGGTTACATTGATATTCCACATGTCATGACCAACAATGCCACCTTCTGACGATGTTCCAGTACCCCTCTTAGCAACATTATATGAAAAGTTTGATATATAAACTTCAATCAATTCGTTATATTGGTTAATGTGTCCAAATGGTTCTTCAGCATTTTTAAAGTTCTTATAGTTATCATATGCAAGAAACATCCAGAATGGACCAGTATGATTATTGTACCAATCTAATAACTCTACTCCACCTGCTCCACCATCAGCAGTATATTCGTATTCGCTCTTATGGTATGGAGACTTTCCTTGAGAATTAAATTCAGCATTCATGTTATATGCTCTAGATGGAAGCATATCCCAAGACATTGAAACTGTCATCTTGTCTGCTGTATGGTAAGACCTCATCCTACCATTAATCATTCTCTCACGTGTTTCTATTCTGGTTGGTGAAAAATCTAATGGAGATCTATTGTGATCTGATAAAATAAGGAATTGGTTATATAGTGTTGTATCTGATGTACCGCCAGTATACTGACCAACCTCTAGCCCATTTGGAACATACAGTCCATTAACAAGCGTTCCAGAATTCTCTGACCATAAAACTGCCTGTGGTCTTTGATATCTTTGTCTACCATTCATATAGGCCGTGGTACTCATTATACTCTTTGCCCCCTAAGTTTTTGAGAATCAATTCTTCGCAATTGTGCCATTACAGTTTGTGCAATCTCTTCTGGTGAAGCATCGGATTGAGCATTTACTGTCAAGTTATAATTATACATGCTATCACCAATAGATTTTCCGCTATTAATTGCTTTCATTCTATCCAAACCAAAATTACTTACGGCATAACGACTCATAACAAATTCTCCAGGTGTTAGCATTGCTGGAACAGTATCTGTTCCCTTTGCATAGCCACCAGCAACAAAATATTTTGGAATAATTCCACCAGCAGATCTATAATATGAATCTTCATACATCATGATTTTTGTTGCTTTTGTTGCAGCCTCTGCTTCTTTAAGTTTTTGTAATGCTGCTGCTTGTTTTTCTGCTGCTGCTTGCTGTGCTGCATATGCAATTGCTTGTCCAGTATAACGTGCTGAGGACATTACTCCTGATACGCCACCTAATGCAGCAGTAGCCGCTTTATCAGATAATAGGCTTGCTGCCATATCATTAGCAATCTTGCTTGCAGAAGTATCTGTGGTTGTTCCATTCTTTATTGATGTAAGTAGTTTATCTGTTTCGGTTTTTACCGTTGCATTTGTCTTATCAATATTTCCTGGGTTTGTGGTTGTACCATTGCCTCCGCCTCCGCCACCACCGCCACCGCCAGTGGCACCAGTTCCTGCCTTAAATGCTGCTTGTGCTGCGATGGCACCATTGATGGCTGCTATAACGGCATTCCATGCCTGCTCAACAGATATAACACCTGATGCAACAGCGTCCAGATCAATAGCCATTGTGTCTAGATAATCATTTGTTGCATTAACTGCTTCTTTAATTAACTCCCACTCAGCCTTAGATCTTCCTTGTTTATCAATAATAGCATCGATTGCCTTTTGCATATCAGTGTTATATTTATTAATAACTTCATTCATCTTATCAAGTTTATCTTGCTCAGCCTTAACCAAATCTTGTGCTTTTTTCAAAGTGGTTTGTTGAATGGTATAAATCTCATCTTCTTTAGTTCTAACCATTTCTTGCAACTGTGTTCTTGTATAGAGAACGCCATTAATATCAACCTGAATCTTTTCAATTTCTTTTTGTTGTTGAATCTCTAGTTGCTTCTTGCGTTCTTGCAAAGCGTCAATAGATGCCTGTGTGGAGTTTTCTGCAGCCTTGGCCTGCATATCTTGTGCAATTTGTGCAGCAGCAGAAATGTCACCTTGAGACAAAGCATCGGCAAGGCTTGTTTTTTGTTTTTCCTGCTCAGCAAGTTTAGAATTAATATCCTTAACTTTATTTAATGCTTCAATTTGTGAATCAATAGCATCGGTTCTCTTCTTGTAGGCATCATTGATTTTATCTTCTTCTCTACCAATTAAATCAAGGCCTCTATTCCAAAGAGCAATTTCTTCTTGCTTTTTATCAATTGCTTCATTAATTGCATCAACTTCTTTTTGTTTTGCTTTAACGACTTCTTCTTGTGCTGAAATTGCCTGTTGATATTTTTCTGGGGACATGCCCTGTTGTTCAATAAAGTTCTTTCTCTGTTGCTGTTTAATAACAACTTCCTGATATTTGAAATATTGATCAACTTTGTCTGCTTCAGTTTCCTGTTCTTGTTGTGCAGCAAACTTAGCAGCCTTTAATTCTTTAGCAAGTTGTTTTGTTGCTTCTGCTCCAGCCTTGGCACCAGCAATAAAATTCTTAAAGTCATTAGAGTTAATATCTTCTGCTGCTATGTTAGCAGTCAATGCAGCATTTTCCAATACTGCTAAAATCTGACTTGCAGATAGGCCAGCCTTTTGTAATTTACCAAATGCAGTAACTTGCTCTTGTGTATTTATAACAATTTGTTGTTGTTGATCAACAAATGTCATTAAAGAATTTTCTTTAGTAAATTGAAGAATTGCATTACCCAAATCTCCAAAAATAACCTTTCCATCTTTAAGTCTATAAATTCTATCGCCAAGTTTTTTCAATGTTTCAGAATCAATATTATTAATAATGTCAATTGCTTCTTGTGTTGCACCAGCACTACGCATTAGGTTGTCCATGCCCTTGAAGCCAGACATGTCCTTGCTTAATGCTTTAACAAAATCATTATATGAACCAAGGGCGTTGATTGATTCTAATTTAAACATCTTTAATTTTTTCATCAACTCATCTGTAAATAATGTCTTACGAGTGTTGCCAGTAGTATCTGTAATAGTTTTTGTGCCTGGAGGTTCTTTTGGATTTTGTAATACCTTTGCAGCCTCTTCTTGTGCTTTTTTAGCATCAGCAATAGTTTTCTTAAGTCTTGCTTCTTCTAAAATTAAAGCACTATTTGCTCTATCTCCTGCCAATGCCTTTTGAACTTTGTCAAGTGCTTTTTGTGCTTCCTGTATTGTCATTTGAGCAATAGCACCCTTACTCAAATCTGATGTTTGAATAATCTTAATAGCAACTGAATATTCTTTGCCAGAAATCTGTTCTAATATTTTTGGAATAAGAACAAGATCCATCATTGTCAAACTTCCATTAGCAAATCCCATCATCAGGGAAATTTGTGTATTTTTTGGTAACTTGGCCAAATCATCTTTAATTCTTTTTGCAAATTTTGGATTTGATTTTTCTAATGTAGAAAATACCTGTGTAGCAAGATCTGCCAAAGAATCCTTGGCTAATTCACCACTACTATCAATTTTATCTAATGCCTTAACTAATTCGACTGTAGATGATCCAATACCTGCAAAATTATTCCAAATAGCATCAAATTGTTTATTATAATCTTCTTGTTTAATTGCGCCATCTGCATACTGCTGATTTAATACAGCCAAACTTTGTGTTTGTTGTTGAAATGCTAAATCTAATTGCATTGATGCTAATTGCACCTTAGATTGTAAATCTTTATATATTTTAAGTGAATCAATTTCAAGTGGAATATTGAAATTTAGACCACGCATTAACTGTTTTCCAGCACCTAAAACTTCACTCCAGAAACCACCAGAATATGACTTATTAATAGATTCTTGTGCACCAGCAGCGTTTTTTAATTGTTGATAATTAACATCAATGCCAGAAGACTTAGGAATTTTAATCTTTGATACATCTTGAATTGCAGTTCCGACTCTCTTAATACTTTGCATACTTGCTGCATTAAGGAAGTCAATTCTTGCTTGAATTGTTAATGGTTCCTTTAGAATATCCTTGCCATTTGGAGCAAGAAGTTGTTGTACAGCAGCCTTAACTTTAATTTCATCTGCACCAATAAGGTCTGCTGCTGCCTTAATGTTTGCTGCAATATCTTTAGGTCCCAACCCAAATATGGCTGCTCTATTTGCAACGTCAAATGCAATAGCATTGATACCACCCGTTTGTCCTTGTTCAGCACCAGCATTAATTGCAGCAGTTGCAGCAGAATTCTTTTGACTATAGAAGTCAGTAAATGTTCTTACCTTTGCTTCATCTGCTGTAATAAGTCTCTTATTATCTCTACTAAACTGTGCAGATGATGGAAGAGCCTTATCTCCAATAAATTTACCATACTCAAGAATTGCTCTAGCACTTCCAACTCTTGCTTCTGCTTCTTTTTTAGCAGCATCTGCTAATTCTTTTGCTGCCTTTTGCGCTGATCTATTAAATGCCCAGAAACCCACACCTAATGCAACAACTGCTGCACCAAGTGCAACAAATGGATTAGATAGCATAGGAAGAATCATGGATAGGGTTTGGAATCCAGCAACTACTGGAGCAACCTTTTGTGCCATATCACCTATAGGTCCTGGAGCAAATGATGCTGCAAATGTTGCTGCAGAAAGACCCATTGCAACACCAGATGTTCTTTGTGAGAATGCTCTAAATCTTTCTTGTCTTGCTGCATTACGTTCTTGGAAAGCAGCATATCGTGCTGAAACATTATCACGGAAAGCACCAAATCTTGATTGTCTTGCAACCATTCCTGGCATGCCTAAAAATACTGGTTCTGGTTTTGTTGTTCCACCAAGTGATGCACCCTTTGGAACAAGCAATCCAGATGGTGTTTGAACCATATCGCCCATTGCTGTAGCAGTTACTCTTTGTGCTGCTGCTTTCACTGCTGGAAGTCTTTCTTCCATTCCAATAATCAAACCTTCAGAAATATCTCTACCAATTTGCTTTGATTTTTCAGATGGTGAGTTTGTAGCAGCACCTACTGCTGTACCGTGAATTGCAGCCTCGCCAAGTGCTTGACCATTTCTATCAAGAATAACTTGGCCTTCTTTAAATGTTTGTCCCTCATTCATCATCTGCATTACACGTTGTTCTGCAGCAGATCCTGCACCTGCTTTCTTACGTAAGAATGGTGGAACAAAACGACTTACAGCCCTTGAAAAAGGAATGTGTGCAAATTGATAATCTTGTGGATATCCAGTTGGGGCATCCATTCCACGAGATGCTAGTTCTCTTAAGAAGTTGGCACGTACTCTTGGCTTAAGTGTTTGGCCAGATCTTTCTGTACTTGCTCTCTTAACAACTGTTTGTCCTGCCTCATTTATAGCAAGTTCAACTCTCTGAATATTTTGTTGTGTTAAATCACTTTCCAATGGTGCAACTAACTTACGTAATGCATTGGTAAGTCTTTCTGCTTCTTGTGCAGAAAGTTTTCCTTGTTGTGCCATAGAAGTAATGTGGTCTGCCATTATTGGGAATTGACGCTCTCCAACTTGAGAGATGTTCGTAATATCGTCTGTTATGCCACCCTTGAATAAATCAAATAGTTGATCATTAATTCCTCTAAATTGTGTTGAGAACTTATGATAGTTAGATTGTGTTGCTTTTACATCGCTTTCAAACATCATCATTGTATTTAGTGAGGCAGCAAAAGAAGCCTTGGCTTGCTCTGATGTTTGTAACCATTCTCTATCCATACCAAAGCCACCAGGAGTATTACCTGGTGCCATCATTGCTACTGGTGAATATCTACGTGATGCAAATGTTCCACCAAGAACTGTACCGATTGTTTGTAATGATGTTCCAAGTCCTGTGGCAAATCCTGGAATACTATTTGAAACCAGAGCATTTACAAGATCTGGATTTCTTGCAACAGATGCAGCAGGAATGATTGCTTCTCCATTTGAAACCCTTGCAATAATTGAATCTGATGTTCCAGTACCAGGACCAGAAATAACACCACCACTAGCATATCCCTTTGGTCCACGTCTTGATTGAGGAAGCATCATACCTGGATTGTTTATAGCAAATCGCTCTGATGCTGCTATCGCTTGCAAATATGCATTCTTTAAATTAAGTACGGCATCTGCTTCTACAACAAATCTTTGTGTTAATTTGGCATGTACTTGATCCAACGAGTGGGCTACGGCTTCTGCCTGTAATTGTTCATCCGTTAAATATTGAGTTTGCTCACCTAATATCTTTGATCCACCAGTAAGTCTAAGATATCCGTTACGAATCATTCCTAACATCTTCATAAACTGACCAGCAAAGTTGGCAAACAAACCTATAAGCATCAAAACGACAGGTCCGATTCCTGCAAAGATTGTAACAATTACAGCAATAACCTTCTTAGTATGATCAGATAGTCCATTAAACTTATCTGCTAAATTTGTAATGAAAGTAAGAATAGGAGTAACAACTTTAACAAATATTTCACCAACAGGCGCAATAGAATTTTTCATGGCTTCTGCTGCAGCCTTAAACTTGGTCATGCTATTTTCTTCAATTGACGCTAATTCTTGTTGTGAAATACGTGAAAGGTCTTGTGCAGACATACCAACAAGTTCCATTACTCTTTGTGCCTGAGATCCAGACTTGGCGATATTATCAAACAAAGCACCAACACGTGCATACTGGAATTTACCAAATAATTGTTCTAAAACTCTTTGACGTGCTAGTGGAGTTAATTCCTTTAATGCATTACCAAGTTCAAGAACGGTACGCATTATATTGCCTTGATTTCTTTCAGTCATTTCTTTAAGATTTATTCCAACACCAGCAAGCATTTCTTTTGCTGCTTTTGTTGGGTTAATTAAAGAACCAAGTGCTGACTTTAAACCGTTTGCTGCTGAAGCAGCGTCAACGCCACCCTCTTGCATTGCAGCCATAAATACTGAAAGGTCCTTTATGTCTCCACCAAGACCACGAATAATAGGTGCGGTACGTGGAATTGCCTGTGTAATATCATCTAGCGAAACAACTGTTTGGTTTTCTACTGCGTTAAGAAAGTCAACAGACTCAGCAAGTTGATTATTGCTCATCTTAAATGCATTTTGAAGTGTGATGGTTGCTTGAAATGCTTGTTGTTTATCTATTTCACCAAGAACACTAAGTTTAGTGGCTTGTCGAACTGTTTCTTGTAATTTTTCACCTTGAAAACCTGCTGCTGCTGCATCCGCAGCAATTGCCATTGTGTCTTGAATAGCAACCCCATACTTAGTAAATTCAGAAGCAAGATCTCTAATCATTTGAAGATTTGTATCTGTTTCTGTTTTACTTGTCATTAAGTCACCATACACACGCTTAAATCTTAATGCCTGTTGTTCAATATCCATAAATACCTTAGATGCCGTTGATCCAAAAATAGATAGTGGTACTGTAAAACCAACCATCAACTGACGACCAGCCCACTGAGTGTTCTTACCAAAGTTAATTAGATTGGTTGTACCCTGAGCAAGCAACTGATTGAAGAGTTGCTGTCTTTGCGCTGCCATCATTGTCTTTACTGAATAATCGTTCATATTCATAGACAAAGGCGTAATAGAAATTGCCTTCATTGCGCCAGAGGCATCTCGGCCAAGTTTTATATATTGTGTCTGTAATTTGCGAACACGCTCTTCTGCGACTCTATTGATGGTATCAAATTCAGTTCTAAAAAGTTTACCGAATGACTTAGATGATGCTATACCATATCTAAAATATTCTCGCATTGAGAATTTGTTTTTTTCAAGGGAGGTGCTAAAAGATTCTGCAGCAGTTTTGATTGTTCTTATTTGTGCAGCAAATTGCCCAGTCGCATTTACAGAATTAAGAAAATCTTGTTGTAATTGACGCTGGGCAATAGAAGCAGAAGCACTAGACTTTGCAATTGAAGAGTGGAAAAGAGATATCTGACGCTGTAAACTCTTTAGTTCAGCAAGAGCAGCAGACGTGTCGATATTAACGCTAATATTAGCATTAACATCACTCATTCATTTCCACCTCTTTATTTTATAAATTAGACATCTGCATTAATTGAAATACCCAATGGGCTTTCATTTAACTTGATACCTGAAGCAACATCTACAATCTTATAGACCGTTGGAAGGTCGATGTTAGATTCTAGTTTTGCCAGATCTTCCGCCAATTCTGGCTTGTATTGCTGAAGTGCAATTTGTACACATTCCATTAAAACGCTCATTGACTTATCATTATCATCCGCAACCTTGGCGATTTTATCAAATGTTTTCATAAATTTACGAAGTAGTGCGATGCTTAATGGACGCAATTCAATTTCTGTCCCATCAACTAATGTCACTATTTCTTTTTCATGTACTGTAGTTGTCATTTATTCCTCCGTTATTGACTTAACTAATTATATCACAAAGAGCCAAATTACGAATCTATCTTTTCGTAATCTAAGCCCAAACCTATTCCAAATCCTGCTGTTTGTGCATTTTGACCTTGCAAAGATAAAATATCATTAGAATCCTTAGTTTGTCCTTTACTAAATACTCTGGCCTTAAGATCTTCCCAAGCATTACTCTTGCCAGTCTGCTCATCTAAATCTACACCCTGTAGGGCTGCATTAAACTTCTTTGCTTCATAGTCCAATTCCCTTTTTGTAGAAAGGATTGCTAACAGTTCTGGCATAGATATAGAGTTTTCTAGTTCTTCAAAGTTTTTCCATATACCCGTCAAAAATACCTCTGATTCTAGTCTAGCAATATCCATGGTTGCCCAAGTACTACCTTCAGCACTTTTTATGGAACTCTGTTTTTCATCATTTTTGGCAACTTTAATGTCTGCCGAATATTCAATTATTTTATAAAGTGTTTTAATGTCAAATGCCAAAGATAATTCTTCTATATCATTGAATACCCCTGGTGCAAACTGTGACATAGAAATAAGTGCACATTCTAATAGGATATCTATTGATGCCTCATTATTTTTTGCTGTATGCACCGTTTCAAACTTTTCCATGAAATCATGCATGTATCGTATTTTTAATGGGGTAATTAAATATTCATTACCCTGAATATCATGTACACTATTAATGTCATAGATTTTGATTGCCATCTATATATTGTACCAAATGACAAAACCCACCATTGCTGGTGGGTCTGTCTATTAAATTGTATTTCTGTTATGCGAAAGTACGATCCACAATCTTTCCATAAGATCCTGATGTATCTTCTGGAAGTAGACGGAATGTAACTTCGAATTCAGTTGCTGTATCACGCTTTGCAGATACTGTAACATTTTCAATTGAAAGTGCACGATATGCTGCATAAACACGTTCTACGCTAGTTGTGTCGCAATCTCCAGTTCCTGGACCCACTGCAACCAATCCACGCTCAACTGGGCATTCGCCTAGTCGACCTGCTGAAAGTGTCAAAGTTTGTCCTGCGCTTGTAGACTTGCCTGCTTCAGAACCGAGATCGGCTGAAGCACCTGCTGTTGCAAGAAGTAGGTTTTCAAGTGTTGCTTCTGCGAAAGATGTCTTTAGGGACACTTGCATTCCTTGCTTGTAAAGTTTAGCAACGTCAAGAACCTGATCTACTTTTACTTCACCGAAATCTGGTTGGAATTGAAGTTCCAAACCATTGTTTGTATAACCAACATTTCTCCAGTCAGCATCTGCGGACAAGGTTTCCTTGTACGAAGTACCGCTTGCGAATGCTGGAAGATCGTCGCTAGTCAAAGTTGTATCTGCAACGAATAACGCAGCAGCACCAACGATGATTTGTTTCGAATCACCTGCTTGATAAGCCATATTTTCACCTCTTCTGTTTTAATGAAAGTAGGCGTGTTTCCTCATTCATAAGTATAACAGCCTTTTTAAGATTTATGCCAGTCATATTCTACTATCATTTTGTTACCAGCGTAAGTTCTGGCGGTTCCAAAGTCAATAATATCCCTGGTTTCCTGTAGTTGGTAGACCCTGAGCCTATGGAAAAATGGCACCAAAAAGTCTTGCCCTTTAAATTTTGCTGTTTTAAGCATTATAGGTTTGGTAAGATCATCCTTTAAAATACCACCATCATTATATTTTTCATACATCAATTGTCCATCATCAGTAGTTTTTTGAATCGGTGTTCCAGGATTATCCTCTACATACTGCGAGACCCACTTGTTAACTCTTTGTGCAGATTCATCTTCGCTATCTAGTAGGTCTTGCATATGTTGGGCAGTTTCAATAACACGATCTACAGCCTCTTCTCCAACTGCATAAAAATAATACATAAGTTGTTCTGATTTAATATGAGGAAATGGACTTCTTCTCATTCTTAACATACGATCATATACTGCAAAAATTCCACTAGTTGAATTACCATTTTGTATAAATGTTTGTGTTAAGTCATCAATAGTTGTAGGGCTTGTTGGAAAAAATGGAATTGTTTCATTTTCTGCATATGGAGGAGTATTATCTTTTAGGTATGCATTAATAAATGTTGGTGGATGATAAATAGCCATTATGCACCAACCTTTATATTAGCAATCCAACGATATCCAGTTTCTAGTCCCTTGTTACGACCCATCTTAGAACCTGATCTAATGTTGTTCTTATATGCAGTTGGTGTACCTAGTTCTGACAAGATACCGCTTGATCTTAAAAATGCTTGTGTAAAATATCTAGAGAAAAAAGAGTCAAATGTTTTTTCAAATTGTCCTTCAGTATTTCCACCAGGATTATTTACAGTTACTGGACTTTTAGTAAATACTTCATCTTTGCCAACTTTAAACCTAAGTGCCTGTGCATTTTTAGGTGCAATAGTTACAGACATTCCAGTTTCCATAATATTTGCTTTATTATAAAATGGTTCTCTAGATCCATTTTGAATGCTTCGTGATTGACTAAATGTAGATTTAAAAGACAGACCGAGATTACTTACAGTATATTGAATATCAAATAGTCTAGCCTGTGGACTTCCAGTTTCATACCACTCATATACGTGGTGCAAAGATGCTGGGTTAACTCTTGCGCTAGAGTCAACATACTCTTTTAATAGTGAAACTACTTCATTACCTAGTTTATTTAAAAATATATTTTTGCCCTTTTTTACGCCATCCAGAAATCCAATAGAGTATTCAACTATATTTTTCATTTCAGACATAAATAACTTATCATCAAGTTTTACATTTATCATAAATCTACTCCTTGATTTTCTGACCTACGTAATACAACCTTATAATACTCTACGCCACCAAAAGGACCTACGATTGGTTCTTGTGATGCTATTTCAAAAATTGTAGATTTGCCTGCTCTCACACCTGCTGTTTCTAAATAGATGTTTTCACAATTTCTATCACGAATATTACTAATTACAATATTTGTCAGCGATGTCTTAGCATCTCTGGTTGATATTCTGATATCACTTTTAACTCGTCCAGACAAAATAAGTGTCTGTGTGATATTTACATTTGGCTTAATATCTTCTTGTGCTGCACCACCTGGTGAAGCAAAACTACAAGCAATTGTCTTATCGTGCATCCATTGTTTCTTTACGTTTCCATATGCACCTTGCTCTACTGTTGGATAGAACACATCTGCTTGTAATGGAAATACAAAATCTGGCTCTTCGCAGATCATTACAATACCCCAATTTTTTGAATAGACTTATCATACTTTTCAAGTATCTTGTCTACAACAGTATTTCCCGTTCCCTCGAACATTTTTTTATCAAACTGTATTCTATATTGATCAGTTATATAAGACTGAACATATCTCTTATAGTAATCTAGTTTACCGCACTTGATATCTTCAATTAACATTTTGGTTGCTGCAACAACATCTGGTGGAACAACCTTATATCCAACATCCATAACAACAGTATAATCAAATCCTTTAGGAAAATCGCCTATTCTATATCCAACAAATCCCAAATCTCCAGATGATCCAATAATCTTAGTTGGATTATATTCCATTCTATTTCTTTCATCTGTTGAAGTTGCGTTTTCTGTTCTATAAATTCCAGAATTATCTAATAAGATATCATAGGAGTAAGCATAATTGCTTGCATCTTCTACATCATAAACTAAAATATTATTTTCATAAACTTTCAATACACGATTACTATCGTGCCATAGTGGTAGGTAGTCTGTACCCTGACCAACAACATTTAAAACTAATTTATGGTTATAAAAACCATCTCCGACACATGTATCAATAATAGATCTTGCTACTAATTCCAAATTCTTGTATTCTTGAATATCTGAAGCGGTATCTCCAAATTCACTTGGATTTACATATGGCCTAATAATAGATAAATTATCTTCATGCAAAACATGTTCATGCTCTGTATCATAAAATCTAATTAAAAAGTTTCTATCGAACTGCACCTTTGTAAGTGGTAATTCATATACCAACCTGCCATTTTCATCTGACATAATGTTGGTTTCTTCAATTGAGTGATCCACCAAATCCTCAACATACACAATGTACTCATAGTTTGCTATGGGTAGTATCCATGTGGTTGTTAAAGGATAAGGCGGAACTCTCAATACTTCCATCTTTAGTTACCGTGCTCTTTATCAATTTCGTCTTGTGTGGCTTTGCGAACGCCATCTCTAGATAACCACTTATCCTCGTGCTCTTTTGAAATAACGTTGAATCCTTTATTTAGATTTCCAACACCGCTCCAAAATACGCTGCGTTCTGCAACTACATAAGAAACTTCCTTTTTGGCTGCTGGAGCCTTCTTCTTTGCAGGTGCCTTTGGTTCTGCTTTTGCAACACCAATTACACCATTTGCAACATACCCTAAAGCATCTTTTCCTTCTGCATCTGGTGCAGGAGTGGATACAGCAGATATGAAAGAAGGTTCTGGCTTTGGTTCTTCTGCCTTTGTCTCTTCTACAACTGGTTCCTCAACCTTTGGCTCTTCTTGTGCCTCTGGTTCATCTTTAACTAGTTGATCTAAAATCGCATCGAGTTCAGCATCATCATTAAAATTTTCTGACATATTATTACCTCCAATGTTATATTATAACAGATTACTAAAAAATTAAGAGGGGGAGGAGATTCAACCCCTACCCCCTCTCAAAGGTTACTGTTTACAGATTATGCATCTGCAGCAGCGTCTGCCCATGCAATAGCGTCTTCTTCTTCCCATTGAATACCGAAGCGGACGAATACTGTGTATTCAATTGTGTCCTTCTTCGCCTTGTATTCACGGTTAACGACGATATCACGTTGGAAGCCCCAAACACGGTTCTGAGGGAATGTCAAATCGACATAACCTGCAGGATAGTAAGGAACTTCTTGAACATCGATACCTAGAACACGAGTTGTACGTGCTCCACCGAATGTCTGTGCAGAACCATCAAGGTATGCTTGACGATTTGCAGATGTACCAGCAACACGGTTACCCATTGCTTCAGCAATTGCATCAGCGAGAGTTCCGTTATGCTTGACGATACCTGCGAACACGTCTGTACCTGCATAGAACTTAAGATTATTCTTAAGTGCACGATACTTACGTGGCATAGCAAGGATAATGTTTTGCATTACCTCTGGTGTCCATGCGTTGTCAGAAACTGTAACAACTGATTCGTGTGAATCTCCGTTGTCTTGATGCTTCTTAACAAAGCCCTTCATAATAGAAAGGAAGTTACCTGTTGAACCATCACCATTGATAGCGAGATCTTCGATATCGTTAGCAAATGCGTTTGTCATAAGACGAACGAGATGGTCTTCAAGTGCAGCCCCCTCAATATTATCTTCGAGTGCTTCAGCAGAAACTTCCCAATCGAGACGAATCTTCTTTGTAGTAAGTTCTACCTTGCTGAATGTTGCACCAGTATTTGTGTAATCGCCAACACCTTGAGCAGCAGCACGAATAACACGCTCACCAACGTTAACTTTTTCAAGTTCCATGGTGTTTGCTCTCATTGTGACACGACGACCGTCTTGGGCGAGAACAGTAGCATCCCATACATAATCGATGAAACGCTGTGCTTGTTCAGGGCGGAGAATTCCGCTTCCAGCCTCACCCGAAGGATTTACTGCGTTAGGACCTGTGGTCAAACCCAAATTTGCATTTGGAATATTACCAAGGACACCGCCTGTAGCATAGTTACCAGGAATATTGGAACCTGCTTCAGATCCTGAAGCAAATCCACCTTGTGACTGGTAAAGACCTGGTGTTGTCCCACCTAGTTCTCCAGACTCTCCTGGTTGATTTTTAATTAACTCTTCCGACATATTGTCACCTCCAAGTTTTCTTTTTACCTATTTAAATAAGTCGGCTGTTTTGAGGAAACGTCCGCCCCATAAGGATTTTTCAACCATTTCTGGTTGATCCTGCACGATCTCGCCTAGATCGCCAGACTTTCGGAATGCCGTATCTGCTTCTACTGCGTCCACACGCTTTCCAAATCTATTAATTACTTCAGATGTTGCAGCGATGTCTTTGGCGACTGCTTCAAGTGAAGATTTTACTGCATCTGTATCGACCTTTGTAGACTTAAGCATTTCTACTTCTGCCTGCAAAGCCTTTACAGTTGTAACAAGATCGCTAAAGGCTGATGTAAGTGTATTTTTAACATCTGCAATTGCATCAACAATTGCCTCGTCTGACTTCTTTGCCTTATTCTCCTCGTCCATTTCAGCATTAGGACCTTCCTTAGAATCTTCTTCTTCGGTTTCCTTATCTGGATGTGCAGCCTTTTCAGTTTCTTCATCATCTTTTGGCTTTTCAGTATTTTCTGATTCCATTGATGCTGCTTTTTCTGTTTCGACCACAGGAGTTTCTTCGGCAACAGCCTCTGGAGCAATCTCTTCTGACTTTGTAACTTCGACTGTTTCTTCAACAGCCTTTGCTTTTTTGGTCATAGGATTTACCTCCTCTATGGTCTTAGTATCAATGCCTTTAGCACTATCTACTAAGAATTTAACTATATTCATTTTTTCGTTGTCTTCTTTTTCAACGAAACCTATATTTTCCATCTGATCGCCACTAACTGGACTTACAACAGATTCTTGATCTGAAATCATAACTAATCCAGATTCTTTATCATAAAAAACATTTTCTAATTCAACGTCTGCACCCTTTACAACATCTACTCCATCTACCTTTTCAACAGATACAATGTTTGCAAATTGATTTGCTGGGGAATCTACAAGACTCAACTCAACAAGATCATAATCCTTAATAATTCTAATTGTAGAATCTGATTTCTCATCATAACCATCATCCCATTTATTCATACGTCCACCAATTGAAAATCCTGTTAGTGTACCGTCCAAAACTTTTTCCCATGTATCTTGTGCACCCTTAGAAACATATGCAGATACAAAAACACCAGAATAAAACTTTTTTGTATTTGGATCAAAATATTTATCTGCTTTAAAATTAACCATCTTACCTACTGCAAGAGGTTGATGCATTTCACGAATGTTTCCACGGAAATTACTAAATGCTTTCATTGATGCTTCTGATGTAACAATATCACCTTGCTTATCTAAATTATCTAGTGAAGCAAAGCCAGAAACAATGCGTCTTTCCTTGTCCACCTTAGAAAGTGGTAAGGAAAGCCTTAACGAGTCGCCATCAGTATTCCAATGGGCTTTGGATATAGTCATGTTAAATATATTATAGAGCCTTTTTTCACATACTTGTGAATAAACCTGTGGATAACCTATTGAGAAGATCTACCCTCGCCTTTTGGATTCCGTCCACTAATTGTGGCTGGACCATCAGATTGGTTGTTTAGTCGCTCCCCATCCCTTGCTCTTTGCACATTATCTGCTGGCTTTGGCTGGAAAGGCTCATCTCCTCCTTCCCGTTGAGGAAGTCCAAGTGTCTGTCTTGCCTCATTTGGAAGCATAACTTGAGTCTTTATATATCTTTCAATGATCTGTGACTGAGCAATTTCATCAGTCAGAGTTAATTCCTTAAACTTCAGCAATAGGATATCTGTCTTTTCTTTGATAATCTTATTTAGAGTTTTTTCTAATTCCTTTTGTGCTGGTCTTGCAACCTGTTCTTTAAAGGTTCTATCTTGTGCAAGTGCTGCAGCAAGTCCGCCTGCTTCTCCTCCACCAATTTTAGAAAGTGGAACTTGGTGAGCAATTAAAATATCATCACGATTTTGTTTACGATATCTTTCAAATGAACCTTCTTGTACACCGTTTTCAATTGGCTCCATCTTAAACTCAACTTTATTTTGATCCGTATCTCCTGGAAGTGGAATATAAAGTGTTCTATGTGATTGTCCTTTAAGATTGGTTTGTAAAAATCTAAACATTTTATCTTCAGCATCAGATGATAGTCTTGCACCCTTAAGTGTAATAACATAACGTGGTACAGCCTTGTTACTGAAATAATCAATATTATATTGTGAGGCTAATTGATCACCATAAAGTGAATTAATTGCTGACATAATATCTGGAACACCATAAAATGTATTTAGTGGTGAATACTGTTTAAAATGAATAATCTCATTTGGTCTTGGATCATCTGTAATTGGATTTGGATTGTTTGCGCCAAAGTTTCTAAAGTAAACAACCTTCTGTCCAATAATTTGAACATAACCATCACGTAGTCTGCGAACACGCATTGTGGTTGCTGGAATGTGGCCTACATAACCAATTTGTCCAGATGTTGTTCTACCTACTTCAAGATAACCATTTCCGATTGCCTGCATATCTGTATATACCTTGGTCATTGTAGTTGTAAAAGAATCATCATCATTTAATGATTCAATCCAAGCATGCATTTCAATCTTTGCTCTTTCAATTCTATTTCTTGCCCTATCAACCTGTCCAGAGTCTGAGTTTGATTCTAGTTTAAGCATTGTGCTTGGAGATAGTTCAAAATCATATCCAAGACCAACAACATTTTCTACCTTTGCATCAATAGCAGCATGGTTGGCAAATGAAGTATCGTAGAAATTTGCTAATTCATAAACATTCCATGGTGGAGTAATAACATCAAAAAGTCCATATGCATTTCTGTATACTGTTCCAGGATTAATTTCTTTTGAACGTGCACCATCAATACCGCTTTGATTTGCTCTTGCACTATCCATGTAACCTTGCATATTATCTGGTGCTAAAGACTTTTCTGCAATTCTGTTTGTGCGACGCTTAAAATTATTTCCCAAACCAGAATATGTTTTTAGTTCAGACCAAACCTTGTTGAATGGATCTTCTTGTTTAAACTGATCCAAGAAACTAGATGGTGTGTCTATATTCGCATTAATAAAAATCTGATCTTCGTTTGACATTAGTCTGTTGCTCCATATTTTGCAATTGTGTCTTTTGCTGCTTGAACAGCACCTAAATCGTTAAGGTTAGGAATTAGTCCTTCTGCCATTCTTTGTTTTTGTTCAGAGTATTCTTCATCGGTTACCCTTCCCAATCCAGCAAAGAAGTATGGTTCTCCATCTGGCTCACCGTAGTGTGCTGCTGCCTGCTTTAATTTAGCGATCTGAGCAACATCACCCTTCATAGATGGAATGTTTAGGATGTTACCCTCTCCATCAGTAAACCATTTGCCGTTTGCCCTCTTCCAAACATAAAGACCCCAGTCATAGTTCTTTTCAATTAAAGTAACCTTGGTATCACCAATTTGACCAGGCATTCTTGGTTTTCCGTCTTTACCAAAAGGGGCATTGTTTTTGTTTTTCATAACCACCAGTATACCATACTATACTGCGTTGATGACTTTAGACTGCCATGTTACATCTGTATTGAAGTTATATTCATAGTTGTCAAACATTAAAAGCCTTTCATCATCAATAATTATCTTATTAGTACCAGCAAAGGCATCGTAAATATTTTTTGGATTTACGCCATAATAACTTGTGGTAGATAGGATTAGTACGTTATTCCAGTTACCAGCGTCAACCCAATACTCCCAATCCTGAACTGAGGATCCACTGTTGAGAACCTGGAACCATTGACGCTTGACGACAGTCTTTACTTCCTGAAGGGTTGTAGACTGATAATACGATATATTACTAAATACAAGTGGTCCAACTAGGTTTAACTCACCAGTGTAGTTTGTATAATCAATGATGTTGGCAAACGATATTCCCAAAACAGACCATTCTTTTACAGTTATAACGGGGTTCTTAACCAATTTTCCATTTATATAAAATGCTATACCGTTTTCCAGTCTTCCAGTGTCTGAGTTAATTGCATAAATTTTTGCACGTCTACCGTCTGGACTATCTGCAACCATATAAAAATTCAAAGAACTATTGCGTCCATATATATTAAATATTGGAGTTGGGGCATATGGGAAAAAGTCTTTATCATATTTAAGGAATACCTGCATAGCCATAACCTGATAGTCAGATGCCTTACTTGAATTAATCTTAATAGAAAGACCTCTATCAATTTGTGGATTATATGTGCCCTTAATCTCAAAGCCACTATTTCTACTTAGATATAAGTATGGCATGCTCTTTTTATAAATGGTGTATGGATTTGTATGCTTATAATTATAATAAAATCCATCTTTGGTATATGGATAAACATCAGTACCAAACCTTGTACCAATTGGAGTCAACTGGTTTGCGTTTAGTGCTTGTGATGCCAACTGCAATGATCTCACCTTAACTGGATTAAATCTAACTCCATTAACTACAAACTCTAAGTGTAAGACAATAGATAGGTCATTAAAGTCTACTAGTGTTGGTGGATAGATAACCATATTATCTACCACTTCATATTTAGTGTGTTGCCAATCAGAGCCAGGAATTACTACTCCATTCTTTGTGGCATTTTCAATACGAGTAAAATAACCAGGCTGAGCATTTGCACCAGTTTTAGTATATTGGAAAGTGATATAGGATCTTACCAAAGAATTAGAGGTATCGTATAGGTAATTCTTTATAGATCTTTGTGCTAAATCATCATAATTATCATAATTAGTATATAGGTGATTATCTAATAAAGCATATGTCTTTTGAGTTGGTTTTTCATACTCAGATTTTAGTTCTGCATATTTCCAAGTGCCCGTGGTTTCTGATTCTGTATATTTAGATGGTGCAGGATAGTCAATATTAAATTGAATAAAATCCAGACCGTATACCGTCGACCCATCATCTGCTACTATATTTTTACCAAAATATGTAAGCGGAAGATTATCTTCCCAATATCCAGTTGTAGCAATGTCTGGAATTAGTTTGTCAAATATCTTTTCAAAAATTAGTGTGTGGCTTGCTATATGATCAACTAGACGCTGTACTGAAAAATCTGATGGCGTACCGCCACTTAATAAATATTGCCAAAATGTTACATTGTCTCCAAAATATGAATCACCAGAATCTATTGGTGTTACGCCATCAAAGTATTCAAAGACATCTTCATAGTCATAAGGAACACCCTTAAAGTTAAGTCCTAAATCAACATTGCTAATATTTCTAGCAGTTGTAAAACCAACTTTGTAGATATTACCAGTAAAAGTATTTGATAGTTCTTTTGTACCACCAATATAAACGTTTAATTGATTTTTGTTTCCAAAAAACGATAATAGATTTTTTCCATAATAGTTAGCAAAATCATCAATGTTTATACCTGCTGCAAATATTGTTCCAACTTCAACCCCTGGAGATGAATAGATAACTTTTGTGGTTCCAGAATATTTTAATATATAATCAATTCTATGATCTTGTGCCTCAATGGAAAAATAGTTATTATTGGTCGAATCTTCTACCCTAATCAATACCTGCGGTATACCAGTGATTGCCTCTTTAATTTTAAAAATACCATAAAATGCTTTTGTCTCTTCAGAGATCATATTTAGTTTATTATAATAAATATATGCATTAGTATTATCCCAAGAAGAATTTGGTCTAAATGTAATAAACTTATATTCTTCTGATTGTATACTATCGCAATCTGTAAATAGATTTGATTGTGTTTTATTTGAAAATATAAAATCTGGCAAATTAAAGGATGGAGTAGATAGTATGCCGTTGTTCGTTTCAAGATTATCTACCGCTGCTTGATTCCATTCTCCAGTATCTGGATACATATAATTGTTTGCATACTTGGAAAATGGGTAATCTATATATACTGATGTTCCACCATATGCATGATTAATTACTTCTGGAAACTCTACTCCCTGCCCATAAACAAATCTACGCTTAGCCACTATTGTCGAAACCTGATATGGATAAATAGCAACACAGTCAATCATATATGGCGATACATTATCATATGCGTAGAAGCCTAGCCAGTCTTGATGCTTGCCAGTCTCGGCATTATATTCAAGTGGCAGATTGAGTGTGAGTGGTGAAATAGCAAAAGAAATAACCTGTTCTCCATTAATTAAGAGCGATGCGTTATTATTGGAAACACGGACATGAAGCAACATTGGCTTTGACCATTCACCAATATAATGAGATCCAAAGTCATTTCCGACCTTGAATGTGATAAAGGGACCATGAACGTATAAACCATCAGTCGAAGCAATTGGTCCAAAAATTCTGGTTTTATTTACTGCATCCGTTGTAATGTTTACCCACATTTCTATTGTGTATTCTTTAAATCTTCCAAGGTCATTCAAAAATCCTTGACCTGGAATGATTACAGATGGGTCGTTTGAATTTGAATATAGTACTGTGGTATTTTGTGATCCAAATACAAGTGGAATACCAGAATTTTTTGCAACTAAGGAGTTATTTTTTGCTAGATAATATCCTGCCTTATCGAATAATCCATATGCATTTGCTACAATTCCATTTGTTGAATTAACTGCAATATTTGATGGAATTGATGAAATCTGTACGCCTAACGATGTAGAATTAAATTCTTCACACCATTGACCAATTGAAACACCATTAATTAAAAATTGATAATCATTTGGTGTCTGTCCACCAGCAAGATAATGAATTTTAATAACAATTCTAAATACTGCATCCTCAGATGGAATATTGAATGTGTCTGAAACAAAAAACCACTTATTAACAACTGCAACGTCGAGAGATGTTAATTGCTGAACCATAGACCCAGTAGTATGATCAAAATATTCATAACCAATCTCAACGTTTGTCATAAAGGCACTAAGAGATTTGATGTATGAACCAGTAGCAAATGTAGCAAGTGATTGGTTTAATTCAGTAAAATTGTTAATGTCTTTGCTGATTATAGTTATTGCTGAACTAGATCCAGTTGGTATATTTCCTTTGATAAGTAGTAGTTCACTAGATGGAAATGGGGCATCCCCTTTATTTGTTAGAAGTTCCTCTGATGAGGTACCGCCGAAAGTCCAGTCTGTATAAGTTCTATCATTTAATAAAGAAATGTAATCAGCCTGATCATCGAGTGCCCAAAACACGCTTGGGTGCTCTGCAAATATTTTTTCAGCATACAGGTTAGAAGGACTTGCCATAATAGTCTATTTTATCATACAATGCGTGTGAACCATCTTGGAGAGGTATATCTAGTACCACTTAAGATTGGTTTAACGCCATGGACAAATTTTTCATTGTCTGGAAAACAAACTAAATCTCCTGCTTGAGGCTTTATGCACACATCGTATGCTGGAAAATAGATCTCTCCACCCTCATAGTTGTCATTAAGATAAATAAGAGTTGCAATATCGTTTGGTCTATTTACATCATAATGTTCATGCATACCAAACCCTTCTATAAACCTAGCAACGTGTGTTTTTGATTCATCATACGGTTCAAAAGGACCTTCATAATTATTTTTAACAAATGACATTGCTAAATTTCCATAAAAGTTTAAAAGCCTCAGTACCTCTGGATTGTTAAATGAAGCAAAAAAGGTAAACTCTTTTTCCCCATTGCCATACTCTGTAAAGTTAGCATCAATGGCTGCTGCATATTCAGCAATTAGCCTTGCATCTTCTGGATCCATAAATCTAGAATTGTGTTTAATTTGATCAATCATGAAAGCCTTTTATTTCCCAGTCGTCCCATTGAACCTGTTCGTATGGAGTTCTGTTAGGCATCCACAACTGACCTTTTGTTCCCATCCATGCTTCAGATACAAACATCTCTCCTTCGAGAATTGGGCTAATGCCATGTTTATCCTGTTCAGACTCTTCAAAAATAAATAAGTCGCCTGGGGTGGCAGCAATTTCAAGATTGCGATTTGGAAACATAATATGTCCACCAGACTTTGCATTTTGCCAAACAATATAAGAACCAAATGTGTGTGCTGGTTTTTCCATATTAAAATGTGGCTCTGATTCTCCACCATTTCTATAACGTGCAATATAGTGTTTTGAAAACATTGGTGGGTGATAGTCTAGTTCTGATTCTGATTGAACTGCCTCATAAAAACCTCTTGAATACTTTGAAAATATTTGTAGAATATGATCTGGCATCTCTCCACGTGTATGAATGTCAAACTTTGTACCCTCGTTATCAAATAGCGCATCGTGTAGCGGATCGTGATCTTCTCTTGTGTTGAATTTGATTGTAGCAATATATTCTTGTACTGTTTTTAAATCTTCTTGGCTTATAAAATTTCCAATAAGTTTCATGGTTATCCTATCTTAATCTCGCATGCATCGGTTGTGCAGTATGCCTCACCCATTGCTTCCAAGTTATCCACACCTTCATAAATAGCAGAAAAATCAATCTTTTTGATCTGTCCAATATAACTGTTATACTCTTCTTCAGAAATCTGAGTATATGGTTGTTGTGGATATACTGTATTTCCCATTGGAAGGAATGATACAGCCTTTAGTTGTCCCTCATACATATGTAGTGCTGGGGCAACATGCTTTGCTTCCGTTTCCTTATCAAAGGAAAGAGTTACAGAAACACCATTGTCTGACCAATACTTTTGTGCAGTTGCTGCAAGTGCAATCTTTTCAAATAGCGTCACGTCTTTTTCGGAACGTGGGTGTCCAGATTTAACTGGGAAATATACTACAGATGTATTTGCTGAAACAACATCTTTTTCAATTTTATATCCTGCTGCGCTGAACAAGTGAATCATTGGATCTGTATTTCCAAATCTAATTGCACGAAGGAAGTGGTTACCTCCAGGACCCCAGTGAACTCCAGGTGTTGCACCAGAAAGAATAGATACAGAACCAGATGGCTTAACAGTTGTTACACGAATCGATTCACGAACACATAGCCACTCTGAATATTGACGGTCATATTTACGAATTGTTTGATATCCCTCATCCATCCATTCACGAACTGCTGGCAAACCTTTCTGATCTGCAAATGATGCAATACCAGTTAGGGATGTTCCAATACGGCGGTTGCGTTGCATAATTCCATTTGTCTGTTGCCAGTGTGTTGGAAGAAGCGTTACTGTCTTGCCATAAAGATAGGCAAATTTTAATGTTCTCAAGAAATCTTCTTTAGATTCATGTCTATTTAAATGAACCTCTACTAATGTACAAAGTTCATATGATTCTAGCGGTTGCTCAGCACATGGATTAAAGCCCATAACACGATAATCTTTTCCATCTGCTGGATCTGCCAAACGACCATAATTACGAGCAACATCTAACCAGATAAAACCTGGCTCTCCATTATTAACAATTAAATCTGTGTATTTATCATAATCCATTCCAACTGTTGCTGAAATTGAATTATTAGACATCCAGGCCCAACCTGGATTTTCTGAATCAAATGAATTGCGTTCTGGGAAAACTTCAGCATTCTTAAGATTAATAAAATCTTCATCTCCAGATGCACCCAAAGCAAGGGTTGCCGATCTACGAACATTTCCTGCAACTACGCATGTTCCAATTAGATTAACAATATCAACAATTGCTCTTGAATCTAGTATCTGTCCAGCCCTAGAGCCAATTACATTGCGGATAGAGTTATGTAGACGAATCAATGGTTCTGGACCGCTGGCAACCCCTCCAAAGCCCTTAATTGGTGTTCCTAGTGGACGGATGAGGTCATAGTTAAATTCTTGTATATTTTGATTTGCTCTCAGGAATGAATTAAGAAGAAGTCTAATAGATTCTACCCATCCTTCACGAGTGTCTGGAATTTCATAAATCTGTACTGGCTCAGTTGGCTCATAGATTGTAAAATTCTTTTCCTGACCAACGGTATCAAACCCTACACCAATACCAAGCATGAGAGCATCCATAACCCAAGCAAATAGTGCTCCTGGATCATTCTTATCTAAATCTTTTGTTGATACCATTGCACAATTTTGAAGAGCAGCAGAGTTGCGCTTTTCCATTGTCATGGCTGTACCAAATGTCCACATACCACGTCCTGGGGGTGTCCACTTAAGATTAAACATTCTATCAAATGCTTCCTTGGCAGATGACTGAGCCTTATAGTCATTCCATGGTAGACGATTTTCTTTGGCATGGTTCTTTTGAACTGAGTACATACCCTCAATCACACGACGGCAAACCTCATGCCATCTTTCCTTAGTTCCATCATCCTTCATACGGGAGTAGGTACGAATAAACGTAATCTCTCCCAAAGAATTATTACCAGCGTCTACAAAACCAAAAGGCGACTCCTTGATTTTATACTCATTGATGAACTCATCTGGTAAACGAAAACTAAAAAAATCTGACATGTGTTTCTCCTTTTAAAAAACTGTAATAAAGCAAGTATAGCAGAGTTTTCTAAAAAGTAAAACTCTACCTAAAGTGATAGTTGAGGGTTAACTAAAATTAAAACTTCTTGGATGTTTAGGCTCACACCTTTTGCATTGTGTGAGTTTAATTCCAGTTACTGGACATGTAGCAACATCTAAATCATGACCAAATAAAAAACAGATTAACTTTTTCACAGTTCTATCCATCCATTACCAAGGCCATCGACTGCTGGTGCTATGTCATAGGCGATTGTAATTCTTGGCTTGTCTTGATACCAGTCATCTCTACCGTGTGGATGTCCAGTTTCAGAAACGATTGCTCTATTGTTTTTATTAATGTTTTCAAATGCATCAACGCCATTAATCTTATAAAAAGTAGATGATGGCTCAGCATTTACGCAGTAATATCCATGAAATACTGGAGCACCTTCTCCGCCCATGTGGTCATGAAAGAATCTTTCATTCTTTAATGGGTTAACTCCACTAGTTCCAATTGTTTTTGGATCATAATTGAACCAACCTTTAATTGCAAACTTATTTGCTTCAAAATCAAGACCATAATATTCTGATGCCTCAATCATAATATCCCTCAGTGCAGACTTCAGTGCTTGAACTGATGGGTGCGTAAAATTAAAGATATTATAATATTTACCAAGTTGCGTAGCAGCACCATTATCTTTATTGTATTTTGATAACTCTTCTCTAGGAATTTCTGTAAGGGTTCCTGCAAGAAGTTCGTCCTGCTTCATTTCAAGGTAGGTGTACATTTCATCTAGGTTATTATCTAGAAATCTGTCAAAGAACTTATGTGGTGGTTTCATTGCTATCATGCCAAAGGAATCCAGTGTTGCTCTTGTGAAGACCCAAAACGCATAATATCTCTAAGTGGAATTACATCATATGCAACTGTAATTCTAGGACCATCCCAATCCCAATCAGCCATTGCATGTGGATGTCCCATTTCTGACAAAATTGCACGGTTATTAGTATTATAGTTTTCTACATACTTATCAAATGCCTTATAGTGTGTTATTGATGGTTCTGCATTTACACAGTAGTACCCGTGAAAGTTTGGTGCTCCAAGTGGACCATGATCGTGCCAATCCAACTTGCCTTTTTTAGTATGATTAATATTAAACCAACCCTGTAGCATATATTTTTGTTCGTCAAAATCAATATCGTAATATTCACATGCTTCTTTAACCATGTCAGACACGGCAAGGTATAAATGATAAATTTCTTCGATATGAAACTGGAATACGTTGTACTGTCTCCATTTCATGGTTGAAACGCTATTGGATGATTTCCAAATTTCATTATCTGTAACGGGTGTTACACCAGTTACCTGTGCTTGTTCAATTTTTTGGTATCTGTCTTGTAGTTCTCCTGCTAGACGAACTAAATCATTATTAAGATATCTTTCAAAAAATCTGTGTGGTTGTGTGGACTTACTTACGCTTTGTAGTCCTTCTGTTGGAAAATCTTCCATCATTTTTGTCTCCATTCGACTTTACTATTATACACCATTTAAAGACTTGTGCTCATTGGTTTTGACATAATCATATAGATGATAATCAATACTATTTAACTCTTCAATTCGTGATTTAATGCTTTCAGGAATTTCAAAATCCAGTCCTGAAGACTCGTTTATAGGATGTCTTTGATTAAATAGAGGAAACCCATAGTCCCTCCTACTAATATCTGAAAGCCAATCTAATAATGAATCAATATTTTCCAAAGATACGACTTTCATCATGTCTATTTTGTCTGTTATTTTTTTGATATCAGACTCATAGTTTTCAATCATCCAGCCGTTAGCAACAATTTCTGGTCTTGTAGCAGCATTCCAGCGATCTTTATTAGATGAACCAGTCAAAAACTTAGACTGAATATTTCTATGGTTTTCTGAAAATACTGGATCATAAACCCATTTTTCAAGCAATTCCATTGTTGGCTTAGTATAAAATACATGCTCAGAGAAGAAGTTAAAAGTACTTATGAATCTTTGAAAAGGGTCACGTACCACCGAAAATGAACAAACATCTTCTAAAATAGTTTCTGGATAACAACCAATATGCCCAAAAATATATTTTGATTTTTTTATTTTATCATCATCAATTTTATTTTTTTGAAATACAAGAGAATAATTAATTCCCCTACTATTTAATAAGGAAGTAATAGGGGAATGAATAAATGTGCCTGCAGTTCGGGGGATATGATTATGATGATAAATCACTCTCAATATCCCCCGACTATTTATTAAATTTTAATAGTACTTCAGATTGTGCATAACTAGATTTGCTGCAATGAATGTATCAGCATCTTCACAGTCAAATCTAAATGTATTTGCATCTCCTTCAATCTGTTGTACTGTTTGAATTAGTACTTCAGAGAAGGCATCATGCTCATATGAATATTCAATTACGTGATCTCCTGGTTCTAATGAACCTGATAGAACGTACATATAAGCACCATTGCGCTTTGTAAGAATTGGCTGATTAAGTGAGAACTTCTTAGAAGCCTCTCCATTAATTGTCATTGTTACAGTTTTTGGTTGTGGTGTCTTAGAAATAACCTTTGTTTTACGTAGTTCTAGATTTGTAATTGTTGGGGAAGACCATTCTAGTGAAGAATCAAATCCTTCATCTAGGTACTCAGCCCATACAACACCCCATACTTCATCTCCAGGCTGAACTTCACTTGCTGGCTTTGTTCCATATCCACCAGTTTCAGTAACAACTGAGATTAATGTATTTTCATCAACGCATCCTCCGAATGAGAATGGTGAGAAACCGAATACACCGAATGGTGAAAAACCAAATGGTGAGAAGCCGAATACACCGAACGGAGAGAATCCGAATGGTGAGAAACCGAACACGCCAAATGGTGAGAATCCAAACACGCCAAATGGTGAGAATCCAAATGGAGAGAATCCAAACACACCAAATGGTGAGAATCCGAATACACCGAATGGTGAGAATCCAAATACTGAGAAAGGTACGAATGAAAATGTTGTAGTGCTTGATGAATAGTCAGACCATTCTCCATAACCATCAGAGTTCTGTGCACGTACACGATATGCTTGTGCTGTTCCACCTTCTTGGTTTACGTTTACAGATGTTGATGAGGTTGTTCCAGACTTACCGTCGTTAGATTCCCATTGATATCCTGTAATTGCAGATCCACCATTTTCAGGTGCAGACCATGAAACTGTATCGTATGATACGTTCGATGGAGAAGATGCTGATGGTGCTGCAGGCTTTCCTGGAAGACCAGTAACGTCTTGTGATCCACCAGAAACTTCTGTTGAAGTTACTGATGTATTTGATTGTCCAATTGTTGCATTGGCCTTAATCTTAAATGTCCAGGATGCTCCAGAACGTAGCCCTGTAACTCTATAAGGAGAAGTTGTTGCTGTAAAAGTTCTATCTCCATATGTTGCATTAGAAGCAGTGATTGTGTATGATGATGCTGTAGCACCGACACCGCCTCCTGGCATGAAATATACATCATAATCACCACTAAGGTAGGATACTCCAACACGTACTACTGATGTAATAACTGGGTCTGCTGGTTGAATACCCCAGTATCTAATAGTCTGCTTAGCAGCCTTAGATGCTTTACCGCCTCTTCTAATAATTCCCATTTATATCTTCCCCTTTTCGTATTTAAATTATGCTGTTAAGTCGCCTGAAACGATCCAAGTGTTTGTATCACGCTTGATTGCTGTTGCTGCAGAGTACTGAGCACGTAATTTCAAACCTGGTGTGTAAAGAACTGTAACTCCTGCTGCTGCAGCAATTGTTGTCTGTCCTGTTCCACGTTGGAAAATATCGATAGCAGTTCCGACTGGGAATGCCACTGAGGCATTTGTAGGAATAGTTACTGTATTAGCACTTGATCCTGTCATTTCTACCATATTTGTTGCATCTGAAAGTGCAAGTGTATAACTTGATGCTTGTGCATTGAATGATGATAATGTTGCTGCATCAAGTTCTGTCTTACTTGCCTTTGCTGCAAGTGCATTTGTAATTGTTGTTGCATAGTTTGCGTCATTACCAAGTGCTGCAGCCAACTCATTAAGTGTATTAAGGGTTGATGGAGCAGATGCTACTAAATCTGAAACTGCACCAGTTACGAATGCTGTTGTTGCAATTTGTGTAGTATTTGTTCCTGCTGTTGCAGTTGGTGCTGCTGGTGTACCAGTAAATGTTGGTGAAGCCAGTGCTGCTTTTGCTGCAAGATCTGATGTAAGACTTGTAATCTTATTTTGTGATAGTGTTCCACTGATCTTAGCATCTGTTACAGATTCATCAGATGGTGTACGTGTATCTGATAGACGTGAGTCATTTGTATAAACAAGGTCATCTGTATTAGAGATACCATGAACATTTGTCTTATCTGCATTATGATCTGAAATTGCTGCTGATGTTGCTACACCTGCTGCAGTAAGTGCTGCAGTTGCTTTTGATTGTGCATCTGCTGCTGCGGTTGCTGTTGCTTGACTAACTGCATCGTTTACTCCAATTGCTACTGCATCATCAATTGCATCGTTCATAGCAGTTGTTGTAACAAGAACTGTTGTGTCTGCAATACCGTGAACATTGTGGCTTGCATTGTGTGCTGATAGTGAGTCTGCAGATAAATCTACTGCAGATTGAATTGTTGTCTCAAGTGCAGTTGTAAGATTAGCATTTGTTACTAACTCTGCTGTATCTGCAATACCGTGAACACTTTCTGTAAGAGCATTGTGTACTGATAATGCTCCTTCAGTATTGGTAAGGGCTGTTTGTGCAGCCTGAACTGCATCTGCAATTTCCTTAAGAGTATCTAATGCTTCTGGTGCTGAATCTACAAGGTCTGCTAATTGACCAAGTGGGATTCTTCCGACTGAGTTAAGTGTTGCCACACCATTTGGCACACCCTTTTCTGTAAGCGGAACATAATCATCGAGTGTTCCACCTAGGTCTTCTAAATTCTTGAAGTAGGAGAGGTCTGACCATGCGTTAACGCCGTCACCAATCTTAAATTGGCTGGTATCTGTTTCAAATCCAATTTCTCCTGCTGCCAAAATTGGGTCTGCATCAGTCCATTGCTGAGCAGTACCTCTGCGTTGCTGCATTCTTGTTGCCATATTCTTTATCTCCTTATGGGTGCTACCCATCTTTTACTTTTCTTATTATAACATCAATTTTTAGTTGAAGTTATCAATTGGTGAGCCACCATCTGCGGTAACGTCCCAAGATTGTGTATCTGGTCCACCACCATCAAATCCCTGACCCAGTGGGCTATTGAAACTTCCACCCTCACGGAAGGTAGTAACAATAAATCCTGTTCCATCGATTGCTGTATCGTGAATGTGTTGTGGAAGATTTTGAGTATCATCAATAGTTGCTTGGGTATACCAAACACCATCATAATAAACATTAACTCTTTTTGTTAATGTATCTAGCCACATCTTTCCATTTGTTGGTTCTGATGGAGGGGTAGATCCTGCTACAACTGCACCTGAATTAGAATCTACGTATTCTTTAGTAGCAGCGTGTGTTGAAATAGTTGGCGTACCAACTACGACAGCACCTCCGAAACTACCAGTGCCATTGACCTGTAGGCCATTTTTTACTCTGAAGTCTTTATTTACTGTAGCCATTATCTACCCCTTATCAAAAATTAGTCGCCGTATGCAAGCAACATGCCTGATACGATAACCTCTGTTGAATTATTTACTGCATTTACTGTTAATGAGTATGTACCGTTGGCAAATTCTGCAGAGATATCTCCAAGAATTCCATTTGTATGAACGATAGCATATTCTGTGATAGCAACATTTCCATTATCATCCTTAGTTACAAGAACTTCGGAAACCTGTGAATGCTGTCCTTCACGAACTCTTACTAGGAACTTCGCTGCTGGGAATGAGTTACCATTCCATTCATAAACTGTTGTAATACCTGAGTTTGGAACCCATGTATATGTACCAATTTGCTTAGTTGCCCAAGTAAAGTTAATCTCTTGGTATGTAGGTGATGCGCTTGAGTTACCTGCAGCGATTGCATTATTAATGTCTCCACCTACAGCATCAAGTGCTCTTTGGTTTGTGAAGTAAAGATTATTTAAACCTTCTTCAATAGCGTCAGTATTAATTGCATCAACTGCGTCTGTTACTGCTGTTTGAATATTACCAGCAACTGCAGCCTGTGCACGAGATTCTGTGAAGTAAAGATTATTTAGACCTTCTTCAATAGCATCTGTGTCAATTGCATTTACTGCTGATTCAATTGCAGAGTTTCTATCTGAAACTTCTTGAGCAATTGCAGCATCTAAATCTCCACCAACTGATGTATTTAGATTACTAATTGCAATGGTAATTGCAGAATCTCTATCTGTAACTTCTTGTTGAACTGCTGCAGAAATTGCAGAGTTTCTATTAGTTACCTCGCTAGAAATTGCTGATGAAATTGCAGAGTTTCTATCTGCAACTTCTTGTGTAATTTCTGTATTTGTATATGAGTTTGCTGCTGCTTCTGCTGCGTTAGCCTTTGAGGTTGCATCCAATGCTGCGGTAGCCTCTGCTGCAGATTGAGCAGCGTTAGCCTTTGCTGTAGCGTCTAGTGCTGCTGCAGCGATTGCATTATCTTCTGCTGTGTCAGCATATCCTTGTGCTGTTTCTTCTGCTTGGGACTTTGCTGTTGCAATGTCATCAGTTACTGTGATATAAAGTGCTGAATCTGCATTTGTAGCAAATGTTTCTGCTGCAGATTGTGCATCTGAAGCATAGCCCTGTGCTGCTGTATCAAGATCAGAGATTTCTGAATCTACATATGTTTTATCAGCCTTAGTTGCAACAAGATTTGTTACGTCTGTAGCATAATTTGGATTATCAGCAATTGCTGCTGCTAATTCATTAAGTGTGTCTAGCATTGCAGGTGCTGAATCAACAAGTGCAGCGACTGCTGCATCTGCATGAGCATTTGCATCAGAGATTGCTGCAGCCTTAGCAGTTGCAATATCTGTTGTTACTGTTGAATAAAGTGCTACATTTGCTGCATTTGCAGTCGCCTCTGCTGCAGCCTGTGCTGCATTAGCCTTAGTAGTAGCATCTGCTGAGGCAGTTGCTTCTGCTGCTGCTTGAGCAGCATTAGCCTTAGTAGTAGCATCTGTTGAGGCGGTTGCAATTGCTGCAGCCTGTGCTGCATTAGCCTTAGTAGTAGCATCTGTTGAAGCGGTTGCAATTGCTGCAGCCTGTGCTGCATTAGCCTTTGATGTTGCATCAGTTGCTGCTGCACTAATTGCGTCGGATTCTGCTTGATCTGCATATGACTTAAGAGAAAGATCTAGTGCAGTAATTTCATCATTTGTGTGTGAGTTTGCACTTGATTCTGCAGCGTTAGCCTTATTTGTAGCATCTGTTGATGCTGCTGAAATTGCTTCTGACTTAGCAGTTGCGATTGCAGAGTTACGATTTGTAACCTCTGTAGAAATTTGTGCATTTGTATATGTTCCTGCATCGCTGATTGCTTCTGACTTTGCTGTTGCAACTTCTGCATCTGTTGCAAAGTCTGCATCTAGTGATGCTTGAATTTGAATATTTGATGTACCGTCGAATGATGCAGAACCTGTTATGTCTCCAGTCAATTCAATTGTACGAGCAGTCTCAAGAGCAGTTGCTGTATCTGCATTACCAGTTAAATCACCAGTTACATCACCAACAAGATCTGCATTGATTGTTCCTGCTGCAAAATTACCATTTGCGTCACGCTTTACAACCTTATTAGGTTCGTTAGAAGTTGAAGCACCGCCACCAGCAAGATTAACAATGTAATCTTGGTCTGCTTGCTTCTTTGTAAGGATATCATTACCTGCTACGGTAGCCTCGCTACCTTCGACAATGAGTCCTTGTTTGATTTTAAAGTTTTTATTTACTGTTGCCATTTTTATCTCCTTATTTATGCCTTAAGTCCAATACGTGCAAAACGTGCTGTGACTGGCGTAATTGCAGGATCTGGAGTCACTGTTAAAGCGACGGTATTTCCAGTCCTTGAGACGCTAATGGTGCCAATATTCCCATCATTGTCTATTGTGCCATATTCGCTGACGTTAATGTTATTACCGTCAACTAAAACTGTAATTTCTGTAGCATAGAATTTATTGTTTCCTGATGCTGTCATAGATAGAGAAACAAGGTACTTAACCATACGCCAGTCGGATGCACTAAAGTTATCGATGACTGTAGCGTTCTCTATTCCGTTGATTGTATTTTCGTTATTGCCTGATGTGCCAAGATCTGTTGCTTGAGCAGATACTGAGTCAATTAAATGCTCATAATCTTCCTGTGTAGGACGATCTCCAGTTTGAAATTTATTCTTGACTAATGATAATGATAACTTTGCCATGTATGAATTATAGCATTATTTTTCACAGAATGTAATTGCTGTGTCCAATAATAGCCACTCCGATCCCTGCTGGATTTTTCCTAGTGTAGCCATCTAAAACTACATTGGAAATTCTAAGTTTAAAAGGTAAGTATTCATTTACTAATACCTTTTTGGGTGCTTGTGTTAGTTCAACCTCGACATATCGACTATCTAGGTTAGTAATTTCGCCTATTGGATTAAGTGTTGCTAATCCTACTAAGGCTGCACTCGTTATTGTGGTTACAACCTGCTTTGCCATTATTCACGATCAGTTACTTCATCAATAACTGTCATTACTCCTCTACAAACAGTCCAAACAACTACAGAATCTGATAGTTGAACGTCAAAAATATCTCCTGTTGCTAATTGCTTGCAGTGTGCTGGAGTAAGATATACTGTAAATTCTCCATTGCTATCAAATTCAGTTTTTGATGGATTTGTTGAAAACAATAATGCTGTACCTCTGCGGAAATCTGCTTTGATTGTATAATCTTCTGGGTTAATTGCATTTGCATTATCATCTTCTACATAAATTCTAAAAGATGCGCTATCGCCTTTAACAACTGTCCATCTTACTTTTGGTGGAATTGCACCAACAGGAATTTCACCTGCAGCATTTGTTGCTTGCGTAGATGTAATAGTAGTTGTTCTTAATACCGCCATAATTTAATTATACCATTAACGATTTATGAAAGTCCATTTTTCAATGCACCCCAAGTACCGTTCCCCTTTGCCTCTACAATTATAATACCATTATCAACTGCATATGCTGCGTGAGCCACAACCCCAACGGCAGCAGCACCATTTGTTGGCCTAATATTTGTTAAGCCCCCACCAGATTTAACATATAGTACATCTCCATCCTGAAATGAATGGGTATCTACATTTTCTAATACTCCAGCAACAACAACTACACCGCTATGATCTTTTGCAATAGATTCTTTAGTAATTCCCAAAACTGGTTTAGTTGTTGTTGGTAATGATGGTTCAATTGTTGGTTTGCTAGATAGGTTAGAATATCCTGTTATATATACTGGATACCCTGCTGGTATTGTGATGTCTGTCACATTAGTTGCTTCAAGTTGAAATGCAGAAATACCAAGTGGGGGAAGTATAATATTCAGTTGATCTACTAGTTTTTTAATATCCCCATGCACATTTACAGCGTCATCGGCGGTAGGATATGGTAATGAAAAATTAGAAGATTGACCAGCCATAGTGTTTTTATTATACCACAATTGATTTTAGGACTTGACAAACAAAATCAAAGGATGTTATACTAAGAAGTAATATGGCACCCCTTAAAAGGTGCTGTTTGTTTCTAAGGAGGAAACTATGATTAACTTTATGAATGATAAGAAGCAAATCATTGGCGTACTCAGCATTCTTTTGATGTTTGCTGTATGGTCAAACTCTGCAAACGCAACAGACGTGCTTGTGAATAATAATACAGACGTGCTTGTGAATAATAATATAAGTACAGATCAACCTTCGGCAGCATCTTCGGCCTCGGAAGAGGCTTTAGTTGTTTCTAGGGCAGAAGATAAATTAGCAAAATATCGAAACTATACAAAACTTACAGACCTTGAATTAAAGGATTTGTTATGGGCAGTTGGTTTTAGAGGAAAGCACCTTGTAGAGGCCTGGGCTGTTGCTAAAAAAGAATCTAATGGAAGACCTTTGGCTTTAAACCAAAGCCATAGAACTGGAGATAGTTCATTTGGACTATTTCAAATTAATATGATTGGCGACCTTGGTCCAGATCGTAGAGAAAAGTTTAATCTAACCGCCAATGCTGAATTATTCAACCCAGTATTAAATGCCGATATTGCATTTTATATGTCACATGGTGGGGATGATTGGTCTTCTTGGCATGGACTAACACCAAAAACAAAAGAACTCATGAAGCAGTTCCCAAATTAAACAGCAAACGATATAAAAACGTACTTTGTACCATTTGTTATTGGTACAACCCTATGAAGGTACTCTGGAAAAGATGGAAACATCAACAGGGTACCTTTTTTGGGTTTATAGGGCGATCCAATGAAGTTTTTAAACTCAACCTCTCCACCTTCATAATCATCATTTATATAAAATACAAAAGATACTTTTCTTTTATTTTTTGCATCTCCATCTGTATGCCATGTTAAAAATTCTGTATCTTCATATCTGACTAGCCCCCAACGTTCACGTTCAGAGATTCCTGGAGAAAAAGATTTAATATAATCCATAAAAGGTTCAAAAATTATTTTATCAATTTTTGCATTCAACAATTGTTTATCTTGAACAAACTCTGGTCCAACAGTATAATCGTTTGGATGTGTGTGCAACCAAAAAGCGGTAGATGTAACTTTATGTCTATCTTCCTCATAATTATTTATTGTACTTGCAACATAGTCTAAATTATATTTTTTTTGAAGATTTTCAACATCGTTTACCAAAGACATTGGATCTTCTAAAAAATCTGTATAAGCAACTATCCTGTTGTCTAGAATTTCTTTTTTCATTTTATATCTCCGTTACTTGGCTATCATAAAGTTGTGGGCAAGCATGCCTCTAACAAAATAAACATCGGTAAGTTCTGTATCGATATTTACTGTTTGGACTACGCTATTAATAATATCAATAGATGTGATATCAATTATGTCGCAATCTTCATTTAATATGCTATCTCCAATATTTAGTGACTGTACCTGTCTAAATGCCCAAATACCGTCTTTTTTAGCAAACACAAAGTGTTCAAATGTTATATTAATACTGTCATTAATTTTATAGTATTGAGTATATCCATCATGCTTTGTATTTGTAACAAAGGTTGTTGAGTACGATACATCATTAATACTATTGGTAGACCAAGTATTTAGATAATTTGAAGACTCATCTAGCGGTAAGTCTGGAATTGATAATGATTTAAGTTCATCGCCAATTATTAAGTCTTCTATTTTTTTCCATGTACCGTTTGCTAGTAATACCTCTGTACCATAAACAAAGCATCCTCCATAGCCACCGCCACCGCTATTTTGTGTATTCTGAGTATTTTGAGTATTCTGGGTAGCCTGGGTAGCCTGAGTATTTTGAGTATTCTGGGTATTCTGAGTATTCTGGGTAGCCTGAGTATTCTGAGTATTCTGGGTAGCCTGGGTAGCCTGGGTATTTTGGGTATTTTGAGTGTCTTGTGTATAGCATGAACTTATACATTCATACACATATGTATTTGTTACCTGACCATTACAATCAACATATCTTAATTTAACAGCATTTCCACAACACTCTGAGCGATAAACTGTTCCAGATGGTATGAAGTCCTCCAGACATACAGTATTTTGTGTGTTTTGTGTATCCTGAGTATTCTGAGTATTCTGTGTGTTTTGAGAATCATATCCACATTGACCATTAACTAATGTTTTAGTAGTTGTTGGTGTTCCAACTTCTCTAGTTTCGACTCCCCATGTCCAGTTATTATTACAATCATATTCAAAACGTGCTTGACTAAGTACACTTCTTTCAACAAAATAAAGTCCATCACAGCCATATGTAGTTTCAACTCCTAGGTCTAACCAATCTCCCCAGTGAGTAGGACATGCAGTGTTTTGTGTATTTTGTGTTGCTTGGGTGTTTTGAGTATTCTGTGTTGCCTGAGTGTTTTGTGTTGCTTGGGTGTTTTGAGTATTCTGTGTTGCTTGAGTATTTTGAATTGTATTTTGAGTATTCTGAGTGTTTTGAGTATTTTGAACATATGTGTAATAATCAAAATCAATTTCGGATTCGTAGTCCTCTAGGTCATCGGCATTCTTGGACTGAGATTTTACCTTGCCATCATTAGATGAGTTTGCGCCTTCAGAATCTGTTCTTGAAACTTCGTTTCTAAAATTAAATCCAGCAGCAGAAATTGCTGCCTTTGCCTGTTCTCTTGTAAGTCCGACAAGGTTAGGAATTTTTCCCATTCCCTTTGATCCAGCCCATTTACCTAAAAATCCGAGCATCAGATCACCTAAGCCGTCAAATCACCAATTAAAATCCAGGTGTTTGTATCAATTTTTATACAGGTAGCACCAGAATAACGTGCAGCAATCTTTCTATTATTATTTTTACTTAAAAGTGTAACTCCAGAATCTGGGGTAACAGAAACATTGCCAGAGCCTAAACGCAATATATCTAATCTTGAGTTAATTGCAAAATTTACAGTAGATGCTACAGGAATTGTAATTACAATATCTAGTGATGAATCACACTTAAGACTTCTACCTGCATCTGCAAAATCTAATGTAAAAGATGTTGTTTTAGATGAAGTAATTGTATTATCAGAATAGTTTCTCCATCTTAATCCGTCATGAAATTGAATTTCGTCTGTTTCTTTAATATAACAGGTAAGGCCCTCAACAGGAGATGTTATTGCAGCATCTCTTGCTGCGGTAGTTGCAAAATTATTAATGCCAGCCTTTGAAAAAACAACATCATTAAAATTTACAACTGTATTAAAAATTGATGTGGCATCAAAGGTTTGTGTAGCAGTCCAATTATATGCAGCATTAGTATTTACTGCACCAGTTATTGCATACCACTTGTCAGTTTCCTGATCATACATGTATGCTACTTTTCCAGATGTTTCTTTGTTTGTAAGTGCCATTTTATAATCCTAACAACCTTAATTCGTCTTCTGTAATTCCAAGTTTTGCCAATACTTCATTCCTAGCATTAGCCTTTGCTTCAAATTCTGCTTGCTTTGTATTCCATGCTGCTTCATCAGTAATCTGTTGTTTTACTTCTTTGGAGTTTAATTCTCTATTGGTAATCTCTCCAGTTTCAACATTATGAATTGTTTTCATTATGACACCCCATATAATCTAATTGACGTATTTGCTGCATTAGTAATAGTCGACGTTCCTGTGAATCTTACTATGTTCAAGGAAGTGATTGGTGTTGTGCTATTGAAGTTACCTATAATATTGATGAAATTTGTTCTACCGTTGTTATTGCTGTAATGAGCAACCTGTGCACTATAAAACTTAGTTCTATTTGTGCTTGCGTAATCATAGATAGTAATTGATCCTCTAGCACTTTGATACTGATTTCCAGAAGTTGTCTGATTTCCAAAGAATGTATCATTAACTACTGTATCTAAAGAAGAATAAGATGTTGGTGCAGATGCTGGCGACTCTTGATATTGAGTATAATTTTCATAAACAGCATTTGCATTATTATTAAATCTTAATCCAAAGTTTGTGCTAAGTGCAGCAATATTCAAACCACTGAATGTTAAAACTAAATTCTTATACGTTCCAGGAATTGATGAAAAGTCATACCCAGTAGACGAACTTAGTTGAACATCTGTAATTAATGTTGTTCCACCTCCTGATGGTGTTCCCCAACTTTCAGTTGAACCATTTGTTGTTAAGAATTTTCCAGCATTCCCAGATTGCGATGGAAGAGAGTAAGAACTATCATCTTCCCATGCTGGTAAATTAGAAGAAGAAACCTTTAGAACTTTTCCGACTGAACCGATTGGCAGTCGTGCTACTGTGTCTGCTCCTATACCATAAACAAGGTCTCCACTTGCATCAATAATATTTAAAAGTTCATTGATAAGTACCCAAGAGGATGATCCTGCATCATAAATATATGCTCTTTGTGGAGATGCATCTTTATCTACCCAAATAATACCGTCAGCCAAACCAGTAGTAGGTGCTTCATTGGTATAAACTGCAGTGGCGTAAATTGGATGACCATTACCAGTTGAATTTACATCTACCCAAATATATCCATCTGTTGGCGTAAGATTTTCTACTTCTGTTTCAGTTAAATAATCTGATCCAGTTCCAAGTTCTGCCCTGTCTTTAATTGTTTGTAGGTGTTTTGCCAAAGATGGTGTTAGCAGATTATTTGGATCAGTGTTTGTTTCATCATATGTTGTAGATCCATATAGAAAAAGTTTTAGGGCATCCTGAATGTCGGCTGGGTCATCGTACCCTGGAATCTTTGTATTAAATAAAGCACCTATATCTTCAGAAGCCATTTTTCATCACCATCCTAAATTATACCACAGTAATCAGGATATGGACAGCCTTATTGGTGCCTATCTTTGACCACTCTCCATCTATAAACTCTACTGCATTCACATCAAATGTTAATTTAAGAATACCGTTTTCTAGTGCATAAACTATTGAAGAAATAGACGCAACTGTAGGATTTGAATTAATAACATTACACTGTATATTAAAGTTTGATGCAGTCAAAGAAAGAGAGGTTGGAATTTGATTTGCTGCAATCATAATATTTGCTAGTCCGTTATCAAAAGTTGCATCATCAATTTTTGCTAAAATAGTTGGCTGTAATTTTAAAAGTTGAACCCAATTACTATTTACATACTGATATAAAAAAGAATATTCATCTGATGTTGACTGAGCATTTATATAAAGATCTTTTGCTAAAGCACCTACTGGAGGATTGTCATTAGGATTTCCATAACCAGCAAAAAACTTTCCGCCTCTTTCTCCTGCAGTACCAACTTCTAAATCTAAATTAATTGTTGCTGGTCCACCTATGACCTCGACAGTATCTACGGATATTGTAGTTTCAATTGCCACTTTATGCTCCCGTTACATCTGCAGTTACAGAAATGGTGCCAGTAAGCAGTGTATATACTTCAGAATCATCTGTTTTTGCAATTTGAACATCGTAAACATATTGTGTTCCTGCTGTTAATTGTCTTCCTATTGTTGGTGTAATAGTGCAAATAATAGTAGTTCTCTGTGTAGGATCATTAAAATCTGCTGTTGCTGTAATAGAGAAATCTGGTGCATGATCTCTGGCAGAAGCAATCATCATGCTTGGTGTATATCCAGTTAAAGGAAAAACTGCGCCAGCAGCATCTTTTGGTGAAATCTCAAATGAATAGGTGTCACCCTTGTAGTAGTTAATGTTGTACGTTGCTGGAAATGCCATAGTTCCTCCTGATTTATTATACCATGTTAGCAGACTGATATTGTAATAGATTTGACTCTAACTATACAATCCATGTCTGCTCGTAACTGAGGTACGATACCGCTAACCTTATCGATTTCATTGGTAAGTGCAAAAGTATGGGTTTCAGAAATCGGGTATTCGTATTGATATTTCAATAATGAAACAAACGTAGTAACTTCATTTTCAGTATCTGGAAAGTATGACCTACACCATAATTCTGTATTATTTGTTAGTGTTATTACATCAAAAGTATACGTGACTCTTATCTGAGTACCCAGTTTTAAGTGTTTTAAATTAATTCTATGTGTTTCTCCGCTATACAGGCTGATCTTGTCTTCTGGAAGAAAATCTTCTAATGTTGTTTTTTTGCTTGGATCTACAAATATTGTTACCCAACCGTCTTCTCCTCTGGTTGCTCCCAAAGTGAAGTCTCTAATGTTTGAATTTTGGTATAAAGCCCATCCAGGCTTCTGTAAATATGGCGGTAGAACCGATTCTAAGGACGTACCAGGCTCTCCTTT
>Ga0075458_10000003_pt1 | contig 56460 bp, 88 predicted proteins | sample DEB3_08_DNA_FD_77576 | JGI IMG/M metagenome (GOLD analysis project Ga0075458, IMG submission 77576) | Aqueous microbial communities from the Delaware River and Bay under freshwater to marine salinity gradient to study organic matter... | ecosystem: Environmental > Aquatic > Marine > Coastal ... | reverse complement strand
GGCGAGCCTATGGGCATTACGCAACGAGGTATAAGAATCTGCCGACCGCGCTCGACACTTTTCGCCGCGATCCGGCGGGGGCGGCAGTGGACTTTATGCCCTTGGCGATGCTTCGCAGAGGCGCAGGTATTCGCCCGCTCGAAGGTGAGGTTATGCCCCCTAATAGGCCGATGGCTGGTGGAACACCGGGTCGGGGCGGGCAGACGGTTGAGGGGCGGGCTGGCGGTCCCGGCTTGAATGCGCCGCCCCCGAGAGGTCTTGAAGACCTGTCTGTGCGGAGTGGTCCGCCGCGAAATGTTCCGATGTCGCCTCCGCGTAACGCCTTTGAGCAGAACACGATGGACGCTTATTACCGCAACACTGGAGGCGGTCAATACGGGCCTTATACACCGGGGGCGAGATCGGGCTTTGCTTATCGGCCAGAGCATATGCGTCGGACTTCTGACATGCTCCAGCCGGAACCGGGGTATGTCGATGTCACGGCTGTCCAGAATCCTTCTGAGTTTTATAATCAGGGAATGGAAGATTTTCTGGCAGAGCAGATGCGAGCTGGAAATCGCGATATTATGCGGCATGAGTATTATGGTCGGCCTTCTGGAATGAGGCCGAATTACGGGGAAGTGCCGGAAGGATATGTGTCGCCACTTGAACGGATGGCCGCGCCCGGCGTTAGGGGCCGGTCAATGCGCCCGCCCTATGGCGTTGGGGGTGAAGGGAAGGGCTATTTCGGGGAAATGCCCAACCCCGGCATTGAGCCCCGCCCCGGTCGCGGGCCGGATGGCTTTGTGCTGCCGGAAGGTCGAATGCCCCCGCAAGGCGGCGCGCTGGTTCCGCAGGGCGGAAGAATGCCCATGGGTCAAATGCCTGAGATGGCTCAAATTCCTTATAGCCCCAATCTGCCGGTCATGGCTTCTGGTCGCGGAATGGTCCCGACCGAAATCCCTGGGGAGTTTTATGAGGTCCAAGGACTGGGCGCGCCTCCGCGTTATGAAATGCCTCCGATGAGCGGGCCGGTGCGAGTTGAGCCTGCGGGAGAACGGGCGGTTCCGCCGGGCAGGGCTGGTTTTCCGTATGGCCCGGTGGCAGCCGGGGGCGCAGCAGGTCTGGGTGGCCTTGCGTATTTCAATCAGCGAGAGCCAATGGCTAATTCTCCGCTTGGGGGAAATGTGCAAAATGCCCTCGATCCGTATGGCTTTGGTCTCGGCTCGACTGCACCGAATCGCACAATGCAAGAAATCTGGCCGATCAGTCCTGCCGAACGGCAGAGGAAATTGCCTGACATGGCAATTCGGGGGCGGAAAGCCGAAGGCCAAAAGGCAAAAGCAAAAAGCCAGCAGCCTGAGGTCCGGAAATCTGTTTCGAAGATTCTTGCCGAGCCGCCTGCTGCTGAGCAGGGTTGGGAACCGAACCTGAACTATCTCGTGACCTCTGCTCTTGACCGGCTGTTCGGACAGAATGAGGCGGAACGGGGCAGAGCGTTCCAGCAGTATTACGAACGTAATCGCTAAAATAGGGGCTTCGGCCCCTATCACCTTTGGAGCCAAACATGAAAAGAGAGCCGCTGATTAGACTGCCGGGTAAGGGTGCCCACGCCCACCATCTTGTCGCAAAGACTGCGAAGGAGATGGCGGAAGAGGTGTATGAAAAGAATGCATCTCGATCGAATGAGTTTTATGCGGAATACCCTGATCTCCAGTCGTATGTTGAAAAGTGCTGGCCGTTGTTCTTGGAGGCCGCTAGAGCCACACTCGCACAACTTCTTACTTCAAGCCTAGATGAAAACTTGAAAATTCAAATTCACGATGCCTTAATAAAGGACGCAACATTACGGCGAGGACGTGAGGGCGTCTTGCAGATGAAGAAAGGTAAAGGAGCCTAAAGATGAATAGATTGAATTTCTGGGATGCCGCAATGCGGCAATCTGATGGGGAAACTGGATCGGAACCGGCGACTGACCCCTCGCCCGAACCGGAAGCCCCTGCGGCCGATGCGGATGTTGGCGGTGAGGCACCTCCCCCTGAGCCTGCCGACACTTCAGCGCAGCCTCCAAAGGGCTTGCTGGACCGCATCGGCCAACTTACGCGGCAGAAGAGGGAACTGGAAGAGAGGCTCGCGCAGGTTGAACAATACCGGCAGGTTCCGCAGCAGGCGGGCGAAGCTCAGATTGATCCGCGTGACATCAATTTAGAAATCCAGTATCAAGCGCAGCAGCTGGCAAAGCAGCAGGCGTGGAAAGATACGACGGATCGAGTTTGGAATGAAGGGCTGCAAAAGTATGGCGATTGGGCCGCGCAGCTTAACATGATGTCTCAGATTCTTGGCGGCATTCCGACGACCTTGACGGAAGCTGCGATTGAGACTGGGATGCCACATGAGGTTCTTTACCATCTGGCGAAGAATCCTGATGAGGCCGCGAGGATTGCAATGCTGTCGCCGACGAAACAGGCTGTGGCGGTTGCAAAAGTTGCGGGAAGTCTGAATTCCCCGAAGAGGGTTTCGAGCGCTCCGGCGCCGATCTCTCCGAAGGTGAGTGGAAACGGGAGTGCTCCGGCGTCACTCGACGATCCTAACCTCTCGATGGATGAATGGGCGAGACTGCGTAACGAACAAGAGCGCGCTCGCCGAAAAGGACGGTAGGACTCCTTAGTCCTACCCCGGCTGACCAAGGGTTAATTGGTCTGGGCTACCCGTTAAAGCGACGGACGCGGGAACCGTCAAGATCGGCACAGGGACTCCCCGTTTGCCTATTTTGAAACCCGCGCTCTGCGCTTTAACAGGAGGCCCAAGTGGCTAATACGCTTCTTACAATTAACATGATTACGCGCGAAGCCGTGCGTCTCTGGAAGAACACCAACTCGTTCATCCAGCATATCGACACGCAGTATGACGATCAGTTCGCCAATGTTGGCGCGAAGATCGGCCAGAGCCTGCGTATCCGCCTGCCGAACGACTACACGGTCCGCACCGGCCCGGTGGCTCAGCCGCAGGATACGACTGAAACCAACACCACGCTGACGCTCGCCACCCAGAAGGGCGTGGACGTGTCGTTCAACTCGGTTGAGCGCACGATGAGCCTCGATGATTATTCGAAGCGCGTTCTTGCCCCGGCCGTTAACAATCTGGTCGGCGCGGTTGCTGCGGACATCATGGGCGGCGTGGAAGGTGGCGTGTCGAACCTCGTCGGTAATTTCGACTCGGGCGGCAATCTGCTGCGTCCGACGCTGGAGACCTGGCTGCAGGCCAAGGCCCTGCTGTCGATTCGTTCGGCCCCGACTGACTCTCGCAAGTTCATCCTTGATCCCGTCACCATGGCCCGCACGGTCCAGAATCTCTCTGGCCTGCTTAACCCGGCCACGGAAATCTCTGAGCAGTATCGCCGGGGCGAAGTTTACAACGCCATCGGCTTTGACTGGTTTGAGGATCAGACCGTTATCAAGCATACGACTGGTGCTTACACCGGCACCATGACTGTGAATGGTGCGGGTCAGACCGGCAACACTATCACGACCAACGCGCTCGGTGGTCCGCTGAAGCAGGGTGACATCATCACGTTCGCTGGTGTGAACGCGGTGAACCGTATCACCAAGGTTTCGACGGGCTCGCTCCAGCAGTTCGTCGTCACGGCGGATGCGGCGACGGGTGCGACCAGCATCTCGATCTATCCGGCGATTGTGCCGCCGTCTGGTACGGCTCCGGTGCAGTATCAGACTGTCACGGCCTCCCCCGGCAACAGTGCGGCTATCGGCATTCTGACGCTGGCTTCTAGCGTGTATCGCAAGAACATCGCGTTTGTGCCGGAAGCGGTGACGATGGCGACGGCGGATCTGGAACTCCCGAAGAATATGCAGGAGTCTGCGCGGGAGCGTATGGATGGCGTGAGCCTCCGTATGGTGACTGGCTTCGACATTAAGTCGGATCAGTTCATTACGAGGCTCGACATCCTGTATGGCTATGTCTGGGTCCGCCCGGAATGGGCCGTGGTGGTCGCGGACATCATCTAATCTGGATGGGGGCTTCGGCCCCCTTCCTCTTCTAAGCAAGGAGCTAGGTTATGGCACGACAGAAGCAGCAGTTTCTCGGAATCTATGAAAGCATGGATTTTGAGCCTTACGTTTTTCAGGAGTATCCGAAGGTCGTTGGTTATCGCGATGCTGCAAAGACCGACCCTATTCTCGTGAACAACGCGAAGGAAGAAGTTGATTTTATCACGACTGGATCGCCGGGCGCGGTAAAGTCGAAAGAGGAAGAATTGAAGGCTGAACTGGACCGGAAGGCTGTGGAGCTTGAACAGGCTAAGGAACAGCTTGAGGCCATGAAGAAGCCGGAAGGTTTGAAGCTGCCGGAGAAGAAGTAAATGACGACTGTATCCAAGCAGCAGTTCTTAGGCGCGGTAGCTGCTACTGCGGACATGAACACGCTTTACGCGGCGCTTTCGGCGGACGCGAATGATCCTGCTTGGATACAGTTTGTCTCCGCGGTTTGCATTTCGGACAGTGATGCTCTTGCGTTGCTGGCGCAGACAACTTTCGGGTGGTCTGCGGGGCAATTAGATACGGTGTTTTCGCTCGCGGCGACATTGCCGGGGGCGAACTCATCTTGTAGCACATCGCCCACTCCGACCCCGACGCCTATCGGCGGGGCGACCTATACGGCGCTCGACATTATCACCCTGGCGTTTAAGGACGCGGGTATTCTGGGTGTGGGTCAAACCATGCTTCCAGACGATGTGAACGACGCCCTTGTGCGACTCAACATGATGATCGCACAGTGGCGGGTGAAGCGCTGGCTTGTTTGGCACCTTGTTGATAAGAGCGTGGTGTCGACTGGAGCGCAAAGCTACACGGTCGGCCCGGGCGGAGATATTGACGTTGACGCCCGACCGGACAAACTCGAAGGTGCGTTCTTTAGAATGTTGCCGGGGGCGAACGGCACACAGGCCGTGGACTATCCCCTTCAAATCCTTTTCTCTTATGAGGATTATGCGCGGATCACGCTGAAAACGTTGGTCTCGTTCGCGAACTGTATCTTTTACGATAGTGCGTATCCGCTCGGAAGGATTTATCCGTGGCCGATCCCGCAGGCGAACATCTACGAAGTTCATCTCTTGCTCAAAGAAGTTCTGTCGGACTTCCCCTCGCTCACAACGCAGTTTGCCTTCCCGCCCGAATACTACGCAGCGATCCATTATAACTTAGTGGTGCGGCTGCGGATGGCTTATCGGATGCCGGAAGATGTCGGCCTTGCGGGGCTGGCAAAAGACGCTTTGGAGACTCTGCGGTCGGCGAATGCGCAGATTCCATCCCTTGTGATGCCTGATAACTTGGTCCGTCCGGGCGTCTACAACATTTACTCGGACCAGACGAGGTAAAGACATGCCTATCCCGCAGCCTTTTGTTGATGGTCCCCGACTCATCGACGGGACTGATCTGAATAATGCGCTGGCGCAGCCTGCTTGGCAGACTAATCCCGGCCTGACTGCGTTGGCCGGTGGTGGTCGGACTGGCGCAACGCAGATGGTTTATGGAACTAATCAGGTCTCGACTGTTGCGTCGGCTTCGGACAGCGTGGTGCTTCCGGCGGGTGCGGCAGGCGGTGTCGTAGTTATTCGTAACTCCGGCGCAAATGCGATGCAGGTTTTCGCGCAGGGCTCGGACACGATCAACGGCACGGCCGGTGCGACTGGCATTTCGCAGGCAAGTGCGAAGACCTCGATTTATTTCGCGGTTAATGATGTCGCTGGCGTCACGACCTGGGTTGGCCTTCTGTCGGCCTAAGCCCATTAATGATGCGGTGTAAGGTGGGTCTAAGATGCCTCAACTTCAACTTGTGCAAGGTGCTTATACAGCGAGGAGCGTGATCGCAAACGCTCAGCGCTGCGTGAACCTGTATCCTGAGATGAATACGAAGGATGCGGAAGTTCCTTATACGCACTACTGCACGCCTGGCCTCGTTACGCTGGCTCAGGGGATTGTTGCGGAGGTTCGGCAGCTTTACACCGCATCTGACGGGAAACTGTTCGCGGTGATCGGGAACACTGTTTACTACGTGCCGGATACGTTCGTGTTGCAAGCCCTTGGGACCATTGCGACGCAGAACGGTCTGGTCTCGATGTATGATAATAAGACCACGCTGATTGTGCTGGATGGAAGTTTGTTTGGATGGAGCGTGGACCTTGCGTCGTTGGCTTTCGGGACGTTCACTCCGGCCAATTTCGTGGGTGGAAACCAGATTCGCTACATCGACACCTTTTTGATTTCGAGCACGCAAAACGCCAACATGCAGGCGAGTGACTCGAACGCCACGACTTACACGGCGCTTTCACTCGCGACGATTTCGGGCGACGCGGATCAGTTGCAAATCATCGACGTGGTGCATAAGGAAATCTGGGCGTTCGGTCGGCGGACTACGGAAGTCTGGAGTAATGTGGGGGCGTATCCTTTCCCATTCCAGCCTATTCCCGGCGTGTTCTTGCAGCACGGAATTGCGGCTTTGCGTTCGCTGGCGAAGTGGGGCCTCAACATCTTCTGGCTGTCGCAGGACAATAACGGCCAGGCGCTGGTGATGTTGGGCACGGCCTACAAGGCTGATGTGATCTCCACGCCCGCCATTACTGACGCTATCGGGCGTTATTCAAAGATCAGCGATGCGATCGGGTTTTGCTATCAGCAAGGCTCGCATATGTTTTACGTGCTGACTTTTCCGTCGGCGGATGCGACTTGGGTTTATGACCTGTCGACCCAGCTTTGGCATGAACGGGCTTATCTTGAGCCGGGAGATGGATCGTTCCATCGACATCGGGCGAATTGTGTGGCCTTTGCGTATGGTAAGACGATCTGCGGAGACTGGCAGAACGGGAAGCTCTACGACTGGTCGCTTGATGCGTATGATGATGCGGGGACAGCGATCGTTAGGCTTCGCTCTTTTCCGCATATCGTCAAAGACCTGGATCGTATTTCCTATAAGCAGTTCACAGCTGACATCGAGGTCGGCACCATCACGGACCCTGAAGTCGAGCCGCAGATCAATCTGCGTTGGAGCGATGATCGTGGAGTGTCGTTCGGCAATGGCGTGCAGCAGTCTCTTGGGCAAAGCGGTGAATATCGCACGATCCCGTCTTGGAATAGACTAGGCATGGCGCGTGACCGAGTCTTTGAGTTGTCGTGGACGGCTCCAGCCGCCACCGCCTTGAATGGCGCGTATATTGATGTTGAGAAGATGGAGACGTAGATGCAGAGGCCGCTCGTCCCGAACTCTCTGAAACACCTCATCAATGAGGATGGAAGTGTGTCGAGGCAACTGCAATTGCTGCTCTCGGCCTTGGTAGCTAATAGTGTGCCGATTGGGCAGGACTCTGGTGGAACGCCTGTGGCGGGGGCGGTGCTCTTGCCGAATGCGGCGGCGGTGCCTCCGGGATGGACCCAGATCGACACGCTCGTAATTGGCGCGAATACCTACAAAATAATCTCGATGGTTTAGGAGAGCGGAATGGACCCGATCACAATGGCAATGATGGGCGGAACCGCAGTAAGCGGACTGCTCTCTGGCCTTGGCGGTTTTATGGGTGGGCAGAAGATCGCGGGAGCCAACACCCAGGCTGCCGGACTTAGTATGCTTGCTCAGCAGCAGGCTATTCAGCAGGCCCAGAGTAATTACACAGCAGCTTCTGGTCTGTTAAAGCCATTCGCTACTGGCGGATCGCAAGCCCTTGACTTGCTCATGGGGTATCTGAAAGGCGGAGCTGAAAACATCGGCGGTGGCGGATTGTCGCTCATCAGCACTTTTCGACCTACTATTGAGCAACTTGAGTCTACCCCAGGTTATCAGTTTATCAAAAATCAGGGCCTTAAAGCGGTGCAGAACTCTGCGGCCGGAAAAGGCTTAGGTGTGTCTGGTAACGCCCTGATGGGGGGCGTGAATTATGCGGAGGATTTGGCTGGAACGACTTTCCAGCAGCAGCTGAAAAACTATCTCGACCAGAACGTTCAAGCGTTTAATATGCTGTTCAATCCAGCACAGCTTGGGTCTGGGGCGGCACAGGCAAATATGCAGGGCACGTCGAACTTCAATAACTCCCTGCTAGGGGCTGCGACGAACCTCGGGAATACCATGGCGGGCGGGATCATGGGAGCGGCTAATGCTGGGGCAGGAGGCTTGCAGTCTTTGATGGGTGGTATTGGTCAGGGCGTGAGTGGGGCTGCTTCTATTCCGTGGATTTCCCAGATGAAGGCTCTATCCTCAAACACCACGCCGACTCCGTCTACTGGGCAGATCGGCCTGCCGATGAATTTGGGGGCGTATGGTTCGAACTATACTTCGCCTGTAGGGTCTGCATATCAAACGTCAAATAACCCGCTGTTCGCTGGCGTGTATTAATAGGAGCAAAAGATGGCCGATAATATCTTCACTCCTGCCCCGCCGATGCCGAAATTTGAGCAGCAGAATCCGTTGCAGATGGCTTCGGAAATGCAAAAGCTTATGGCTGGGTCGCAGCAGATGCAGCAGCAGCAAGAAGCTATGCGTATGCAGATGCTGCAGAATAAGGCGAAGGAAACTATCGGGGCCTTGGCGGCTCATAGTTTTGACCCGAAAACGGGTGAATTAAATCTGGATAAGTTGCTCGGGGATGCAGCACAGCATCCTGATGCAGCTGTCGGTTATCCTGAGCTTGTTAAGCAGGCACTCGATCAAAAGTTGGTAAGTGCTCAACGACATGGCGTTGACTTGGAAAATCGTGCGAAGGAACTTGATATGTTGTCAGGTTCCATGGCTGGACTTGTCAACGACCCTGACATTCAGAATAACACTCCTGCCGCAATTGGAAAACTTGCTGGAGCGTTTGCACAACTTGGGATGTCTACGGGCAAGCCTCGCGGTTGGGCTGCGGAAAGACTTCTTGAGGTTAAGGGTCTTCTGAATGACAACACGATGACGCCAAAACAATTCGTGCAAAATTCCATCATGCAGACCAAAAATGGTCGAGAGGCTCTAGCAAGTTCTTTGGATCAGTTCCGTCAGGCAACTGAGCCGGTCAAGACAATGGAAGCAGAGCGTGGCCCTGATGGTCAGGAAACTGGTCGTTATGTTGAGACTATGATCCCCCGCCATGAATATAATAGGCGGATGGAAACAAGATTTGGGAATCCCATGTCACCAGTTTCGGCTCCTTCTGGTGGTATGGGTAGGCAGGAGCAGCAACCCTCGGCTGCTCCTGCCGCCATGGGCTTGCCTACTGGAGTGCCGTCAGGTGTGACGGAAACGCAGGTGGCAAAGTCGAAACAATTCTCTGATCTTCGAGCAGATACCTCACTTCAGTCTAAGATGGCGACTGACAGCATGATGCAGATTGCAGACATGTCTGGGAAGCTCGAAAAAATGGGATACAACACTGGCTTGTTTGCGCCGGAACAGATGAATCTGGCTAAAGCCGTCATGTTCTTTGATCCGAATAACGAGTCAGGGGCACTGGATTATGTTGTGAGTGAGAAAGACCCGCAGAAGGCTGCTAAAGTCATCGGCACAATGGAAGCCTTTGATAAGCAGGCAATCTTGCAGAAGACTGAGGCCCTTCGTCAGGCTATGGGTTCGGCTCAGAAACTTACCAACACAGAGTTCAAAACCTTCCAAGACGCCCTTGTTGGCCTGCGTATCACTCCAGAAGGTATTCTGTCGATCTACAAGTATATGGAAAAACTTAATAAACTGGTGCAGGAAAGGAATGCTTTCTTGCTGGAGTATGAAGACCTTACTAAGGGCACAAAACATGAGAACGATGTAGCGCAATTTGAAAGTCAGTGGTTTAATTATCTCAAGGCCCATCCTGAGTGGTATAGCTTTGAGAAGCCCAAAGGGAAGGAGTAAAGGACATGGCTTATGGAGATTATGAGAATGTCCTTAATCGGCTCCGGCAGGGCATCCGGCGAGTAGAAAGTGGCGGCAATTATGAGGCGCTGGGGCCAGAGATTTCTCGCAAAAGTGGGAAAGATCGGGCTTATGGTGTTTATCAGGTCATGGGCTCAAACATTCCGTCATGGACGGAAATGGCGATTGGTCGTCGTCTGACGCCACTCGAGTTTTTGCATAACCCGCTTGCACAGGAAGCTGTGTTTGACCATCAAATGATGCGGAACTTGCAGAAATACGGGACGCCGGAAGATGCAGCATCTGTCTGGTTTTCTGGGCGTCCGTTGGCGCAGGCTACTCGGGCGGGCGCGCATGATGTGAATATGCCTGTGCAGCAGTATGTGCAAAAGGCGTTAGGTGCACCTGTGCTGGAAGCAGGTATTCAAGTTGCTGGAGGGGATGAGGACTTTTTTAAAAAGCTCCAGCAGAGAAAGAGTTCTGCATTTGAAACTCCGCAGGAAGCACCTGCTGCACAAAATGCTTCACCTGATTTTTTCGAAAAGTTTAGGCAAAGAACTCCGGTGCATATGGATGCTCCGTCAGTGGTGCCGTCAGCTCCGACTCTGCCGCAGAGTCCTGTTGTGGAAATGCCTCGTCAGGGCGATGCACCTGCCCCGAAGCCGGAAGATGTGTGGGGCGGAGGGATGGAATATCTGAATGCAGTGTCGGCGGGCGCGGCTAGGCCGATCTATTCGGCAATGTCAGGATATTCACCGGAACAAATTGCGGCTGCCAGACAGTCGTATGAAGAACAATATCCCGGTAGAAGTTTAGCAGCGAATGTGGCTGGCGGGATGACGCAAGGTGCGTTACTTGGCACTGTAGCTCCCTATGCGGCTGCAGGCTTGGCTGGCACACGAGCTATGCAGGCTATGCCGTGGGCTGCCCGTGCGCTGGAAACTCTTTCCACTTTTCGACCTGGTTATTCCGGCCCGTATCCGTCCGGTGGATATTTGGCAACGCCTGGAGTGGGTGGAAGTGCGCTGCGGGCTGCTGGAGGTGCGGCAGGAGGTGCAGGACAAGCTGCGTTGAATGTGGGAGTTAATCCCGATGTTCCCGCTTCACAGCAGATTATGACTGGCGCAGGTTTAGGTGCCATTGCTACGCCGTTGGCGAAAGCGGCCTTTGGTGAGCATAGCCCATCTTTCGCTCCGCGGATAGAAGAGCCTATTCGCGAAATCGGGAAGATGGCACGAGATAAATACGGTATCTCGTTGATGCCGTGGCAACTTTCGAACATGCCGGAAGAGGCGGCAGTGTCTACTAAGATGCTGACGCCAGAAAAAGCCGTTAAACAGGCGAAGGAGTTTGGAGAAGCTTGGGGCAAAACCTTCAGCCACTCGGGAGATTTCACGCCCGCAAGCATCGGAAATTCTATCACTCGTATCGGTAATGACATGGACACGTTGGCTCAGTCCACTCGTATCGACATGACAACGAGAGGACTTGGGCGACAGTTCCAGCGCGATCTTATCGACGTGGTGAATGAGATTACGTCGGATGTTGCTGATCCGGCAGATCAAGCTAAGTTGCTGAAGGTGATCCAAAATCTTGACAACAAGATGATGGAAAAGCCTCTGCGTGGAGAAGTCATTCAGTCTTTAACACAGAAAGACGGAATGATTGACAGAAACATCTCGCCTAAAACAAACTCGCTTTACAAGTATTATAATGCGCGTTTGAAAGAACTGGTCTATGACACGTTTCATAGGGCAGACCCGTCGACCGCGGCGGCATGGGATGCTGCAAAGCAGGAGTATAAAGCCGCACTGATCGCCATGAAAGGGGCTACAGATGCAGGAATGCTGGACCCGACAGTTGTAGCTAAACAAGCTGCAAAAGTGCGGGCAGGAGGAAGCATGGCTGAACTGGCGCAGATTGGCCGCCAGATGTTTCCTGTCAGTCAAAAAGGTGCGCCGGGAGTTCCGATCCCGAATGAGCCTAAGGGCTTGGGCGGCTTCTTTGCTCAGCATCCTATTCTCGGAACGAGCTTGGGAGCTACCATTCCAACGGCCATTAGCTTGATTCCTGAGTTTGGTCCGAAGGCATTGTCTGCAATTGGATTCAGTCCTATGGCTGCAGCTGGAACTGCGGCTGGATTGACCGCCGCAGGTTATGCCGGAAAGTATGGATTTGAAGCTGCAAAGAAAGCGATGCTTTCTAGTCCGACAACTCAGAACCTCATTATGAGTGGGAAGTTGGAAAACATCCCAAATGTGCTCTATGGGCCGACTATGAGGGGTGGAATGCAAGCCGGTATGGAAGAGCATCGTCAAAGGAGACGGAAATGAGGAAGATCGCACTTATTCTAGCAAGTTTGTGGTCGATGGTTGAGGGTGCGCTCGGCGCAACGCTTGTGCCCAATGGTGAGCAGCAGTTCATTAACGGCAGCGGCGCTCCGTATGCGAATGGCAAGGTCTACTTTTACAGCAACTATCCGACCTGCACTATCTTGAAGAACACTTGGAAGGACGCGGCTGGGTCAATTCTGAACACGAACCCCGTCATCCTGGATGCGGCTGGTCGTGCGACGATCTTTGGCTCGGGCGGCTATTGCCAAGTGCTGAAGGACGCGAATAATAATACGGTTTGGACGAAATACACCGCTGATACTTCTGCCACTTCCGGTTTGTCATGGGGTGGAACGAGCGGGGGCACGGCGAATGCCCAGACCATCACTTCAAGTGCCTTCTCGTTCATCGACGGCCAGACGATCTACTTTGTAGCCGGGGCGACCAACACGACTGCCATGACCCTCTCGGTGAACGGGGGTGCCGCGGCGGCGCTTGTGAAACCAACCAGCAATGGTGTGTCGTTCCTGACGGGCGGGGAATTGGTCACAGGCAATCTGGTCGGCGTGAGCTATGTGCAGGCCACTGGCCAATTCCAGCTTGTGACCAACAATGCGTGGGGAAATGGGGCGGCGACCAATATTGCGGCTGGTGCGACCACGAACCTGAATTCTGTCGTGAGCCATGTGGCGAATGTGACTGGCTCGGGAGTGACGATTACTTCGTTCGGGACGGGTGGGTCGAACGCCGCGACGGAGGGCGTTTACTATCTGACCTTCGCCGGGGCGAACACGATCACCTATAACGCCACCAGCATGATTACCCCAACTGGGGCGGACCTTCCGATCTATGCTGGCGACGCCCTGATCGTGAATTATTTGGGCGGGTCGAATTGGAGAATCCTTGCAAAAGAGCCTGCTAATCCACTGTTGCTGACGAATGCCCAGACTGGGACGACCTACACGGTTCTCTCGACGGACTGGAATAAGCTGCTGACGTTTAGCAATGCGTCGACTACGAATGTGACGGTGCCGCAGGCAACTGGAACGTTTGGGGCGGGCTTTTCGTTTAGGGTGCAAAATGTCGGGCAGCAGCCGGTTGTGCTGACGCCGACGACTTCGACCATCGGCGGAGCGACTTCACTCAGCATCAATCCCGGCAACGGCTTGATGGTGGTGAGTGACGGAACGAATTGGCTCCTGTCTGGCAATCCGCGTGGCCTGACGCAGATGCCCATTTACACCAACTCGGGCTCAATAGCGAGTTATAACTTTACGACGATCTCGCCGGATGCGAAAAAGATCGTGATTGGGTTTAGGGGGGTGGGTGGAACCGGAACGCTGCTTATTCGGTTTATGGTGGCAGGTGCAACGGTTTCGTCAGGTTATGCGGGCGGATACTCGGCAGGTTCAAATGCTATCGTGACGGCGAGCTATACGTCAGGTTGCAACATTTTTAACTCGATCAACGGCAATGTGTATGGGACGTTGACGCTTGTGAATCTGGGTGGGAACATTTGGGCAGGTTCGGGAACTGCGCACGACACGACTGGCCCTGCGTATCAGTTCAACACCTGCGCGATTTCGTTGGCGGGGGCGGTTACTGGGCTTACGCTGTCGGCAACAAGTATAACGGCTGGTAGTGTTGGCGTGGTGTATGAGTGAGAGCCATCTGAGTGTTGAGAAAGGGTGGGCCTAGCCCACCCTTTTAACCCATTCCGTGTAATTCTCTTGCTCGCGGCACGAACGACTCGGTTCCTGCCATTCTTTCAAACATCCCAGATTTTTCCATCAAACCCAAAATTCTTTCGGCCTTGTCAGCCGGGGTGCGCTGAGACAGGAAGCGCAAGATCGCTGCAGCAGGCAGAGGCTTGCGGACCTTCAAGTAGAGAGTGAAGGCAAACTGGAAAGTTTCCTCGATAACTTGGTCGTCAGACCGCGTAACCATGTCGCGGAAGATTTGGGGCATGAGGGCTTCGATTTCCAAAAGCCAGCCGCGCGCTCGTTCAACATCCCTTCTTCTAATCACCAGTTCTTCCCCTCGCGACATGGCAGCCGTGATGGCGAGCTTGATCGCAAAGATCGTTCCACGGCGCGGAATGTAATTGGCGAGTTTGGGGTGGTCGGGGATCGGAGCCCACTTGTCCTTCCGCCATGCTTCAATCTCACGGATTGCTTCCCCGTCCCACTTCATCTCGCCGAAATAGGAAGCACAATCTTCGAGCTTTTTGATGAGGCTTACCTGAATTGCCTCGTGTTTTTCGTATTCGCCGAAAAGGGGAACGTCGGGGAGGTCGGTGGAATAGACCATGAGGAGGCGAGAAGTCCATCCCATCGTCCACGCTTGCTCGGGGAGAAGGGAACCGAGAAAGCCTGGCTGAGAGCCGACGAGCATGGTGGTCATGGGCTTGTGGATTTCGATAGGTTCTTTTAGGGAGTGGCGGCGTTCTTCGCGGTAAGTGTCTTTGTGATCGAATAGCTCGTTGATAATGGACAGGAAGCCGAGGTCGTAGGCGTTTAGAAAGACTCCGAGTTCTGCCGCAAACACGAACAGATGATGATATTCGAGCATTTGGGTAGGGTTAACGATGTATTTCTGATTGGCTCGTGCAAGCGCGTCGATGTAGGACGCGGATGTAACGCTGTTCGGGGCGATCTTAAATTTCTTAGCAGCTTTAAGAATAGACTCCGCAGGATTGATGGCCTGAGATTTGCCAATGCCCGGCGGGGCGACAAGCATGGTGTAGAGGTTCGCATACTGGTTTCCTGCCTTCATACGAGTCCAGACGCGCTTTTCGAGTGCGCCGGACAGAGTTGTTATGGCTGCCCATTTCCGAAAGATTTCGGGGGAGGGGCGGCCGTCAGTCATTTCCACGAATTTGTCCACGAAGTCCACAGGCCCGGCCCCTTATAGTTTTTGGGACAAAAGCGGAGTGCGAGTCCGCTCGTCCTTTTTTCCTTTCCATTTGGCAAGGCCGTCAGGGTTGGAGTTGGGATCGAAGTTACCCCAGTTCCATCCGACTTTCGCCTCGCCCGGCACGACTAACTTATGACCATCAGACTCGAATTCTATATGGAAGTGGGAGAGGGCGCGGGAAATAACGTCTTGTTCATCGAGGTGTTCTGGGTATTGGAAGTAAAGGGCGTCATGAACCTGGGCGATAAGTTGGACTTCGGGCATGTAATACCAGACGCGCCAGAGGATTAGATTTAACCTGTCCGCCGTCGCCGATTGTGGTGAAAACGCGATCGCCTCCCGTAGTGTTGTGTCGTCATTCGCTCGTCCGAAAAACGTGCGCTCTCGTCCGAAAGGGGTGACGAGTCGGTGGGTTGTTTGCAGTTGCTGGGCAACCCAGCGGTGCCATTTCGGAATTCCGGGAAACTGGTCGAAATAGTTTCTTTGGAATTGTTCGGCCACGGCGACGGGAAGTTTAGCATGTCGTGCCATTGTTGGAGGGAGGCCTCGGTAATTACTTCCGTGCCCCAACTTTTTAGCAAGATCTCGATAGGTGAGGTTTCGGTAAAAGGGGGTGTCTGCGATTCTTCGATCGTGCTTCGCGTCTCCGTTCCAGTCGAGGTGGGGCCATGCGGTTCTGGCCACGAGGGTATGAAGATCGCCGCTGTAACAAGCATCGAGGTAAGACCAATCGCCGCAGATAGTTCCAGAAAGCCATCCCACTTCGCGGGACTCTGCTTGCTCCAAGTCGATGCCACAGATTTTATATCCTGGATCAGAAATAAACATCGTGCGAAGACCGGCGGTGATGTTTTGGAGATTTGTGCCGGTTCCGAATGCGTTTGTGGATGACGAAAATCGTCCGGTTTCTGTTCCTGCCACATTGTAGGAAGTCCTCATTCTTCCATCTGAGTCGATTTCGGTTTTCAAGACCGAAAGTTGTTTCACGGCGTCGCGGATTGCCAGAATGGTCGCGACAAACGGGCGGGCGTGGAAATAGTTGTCGAGCTTTTCAAGAGCTTCGCGGTCCATCGAGAGCTTTCGCTCACCTTTTTTGGATGTCCAGATTTCAGGGATTTTCATTTCCCCAAAGAAGAATTCTTGGAGCATTTTGGGGGAATTGGCTTTTAGGGGGCGATCCCAGAAGGCGTAAGAAAATTTGTTGAGAAGGGCAGTTAGGCGGTCGATTTCGACCGTCAGGGTTTCGATGCCTTTCTGACGCTCGTAAGAGTCAACGAGAAAGCCCCGCCGCATCATGTCCATGACTGGGGCTTGAAGGGCGCGGGTGAAATTGTAGATCGAAGGGGCCGGGCCGATCTCGCGGATCGCATCGAGGACTTCATGCGTGATGCAACAATCCAGACCGTTGTAAATCTGTTCGTTCTCAGGCAGCACAACGCCTTCTTGAAGGGTGGAAGTGTCGATGACTGGCATTTCACAAGCACCAAGCAATGAACAGGAGGAAGACGGTGGAGATCAAAAGATCAAACCCATCGCCGGTTAAGACGTAATAAGCCCAGAAGAGCCATGCGATTGTGTATAAGATCATAGCACTCCTTTCTCGTGGAGGGTGTTGAAGAGGCGGCGCCAGAAGTATGATCTGGCGATGCTTACGACTGTGAAAATGGTTGTGATTTCCAGATTTTCATGCAGGCTAGGATGAAAAGAAAAGAATGGGAAGACTACCCACTGAGTTAGCAGGGAAATGAGAAAACCAGATGCGGTGTTGAGGGCTGCTTCCATAAAAGAGTGGGTTCGCGTTTGCATTTGGCTGACTCTAATAATGCGATTGCTTCTTCTTTGGTTCTGACCGTGCCAAGATTTACTCTCTTTTTATCTGGCTCATCAATATAGACTTTCCATTTTCCGTGAGTTCTATCATAGCTATAACCGAGTCTTTCTTGGTGTCGTTTCGTGTTTCGCATATTTTCTGTGCGAGTGCATTCCCGTAGGTTTTCAAATCTATTATCAGATTTTATCCTGTTAATGTGATCTAAATGCTTCTCTGGGAATGAACCAGTTTCGGCTAACCAAACTAAACGATGAGTGAGGTGTAGCTTCCCAAATAGTCTAATGGTTTCATAACCGAGCTTATTATAAGAACCAGCGCGTTTGCCTTCAAAACCCCTGCGCAGAGTTTTACGCCAATAAAACGTGCCAGTGTCTTTGCGATAGGTTAAATGAATTAAAAGCTCTTCTCTAGTCATCTTTCTTCATCTCCGTTACCTGTTTACCACGCATCATTTTCCAACTAACTTCATTTGTGTAGATACTTCCCAAAAAGCCTAAACCCTTTTGCATTTCTGGAAAAAGAGCATGGTGATATAACATAGTATCTTCATTGCATCCCCTTGGCCTGTAACCTTCTTTTAGCAGATACTGAATATCGTAGCAGCCGTTCTGGAAGATTTTTGTGATCTGAGGGTTTTCCAGAATATGACGAACGATTGCCCGAGCGTCGCGTTCGAGGTTCGGGGAAGACCAATAGTTTCCGCCTTTGGATCGGTCCCAGAAGGGAACGACCATGGCGTGTTCGGCGGAGGCGGAAAACCCGATCATTTCGATCATGCCGTATTTTGTCTCGATGTCGCACGAGCACTCAGTGGAAAGGTGGGTTTTGATCCAGTCCCAACATTCTTGGATTGTGGGGTTGACTAAGATGAAGCGGCGGGGGCGTTTGACTTCGGGGAAGGCACTTTCACGTTTGGCTTTCATAAGGTCTGCGATGGCGATGGGGCGCCAAGCCCAGTTCCGCAGGACGCCAGAGGGGTGATAGGTGGGGAGGACTTTGATGTCCAGAAGGCTGCTGGTGGCGACGGTGCCGCGAAGGGCTCCGATCCCGTTGGTTTGGAGAAGCGCCCAACAGGCAGTTGCGCCGAGGGCGAGCACGACGTTAGGACGAACTTCCGCCAGTTCAGTTCGAAGGCGGTCGAGTTCGGGAAGAAACTCGGGACGTAGATACTGGCCAACCTTGCCTAAGTGGGGCAGGGAGTAGTCTGGGCCGACTTCGGCCTTTTTGCAGCAAAGGGCCGTCAGGTCGTTTTGCGGAGGTTTAAGGGCTAACACGGTGGTCAGAAAGCAGTCGCGGCGGGCGATTCCGGCCTCTTGCAACATGCGGGTAAGCTCCTGACCGGAGTAGCCTTGAAAGGGCTTTCCGATCAGGGCTTCCTGATCTCCCCAAGCCTCGCCCACAATTGCGATCTTGGCGTCACGGGGGCCACTGGAATGCGCGAAAGGGGGCGAGGCTGAGTGCATTTTAAATCCGGCCTTCTTCTTCGAGGATGACCAGCAGCAAAAGGCTGTAAACTATGATGTCGTCAACGCGCTCGGAGACGGCCTGAGTTCGCGACCTGCTCACCCCTTCCCGATATTCCTTGACGTATTGGGTGACGACATCGAGGTGCTTTCCGGCTAGAAAGAACCAGACGGAGGACATGGGGATGGTCTGAGCCTCAGCGAGGCGGCGGAAATTTGCAAGGATGTCTCCACCGTCGCCATACTCTGCGTTTTTAGCAGAGAAGAGGCTCTGGACTCGGTCGAGGGCTTTCGCGATGATTTCGACTTGGGGATTTCCGGCAGGCACGGCGGGCTCCTTTTCGGGCATGTATTGCACAAAATCTCTAAGAGCTGAGTCGAGTTTTTGGTTGAAAGGGTCAGTCATGCTGTTGGCTCCTTTTGCATTGCGGAGGCTTTGCGAAGGACGCGGAAATGGTTCAGCGCCCGTCTCGCATTCGCCACATATTCGTCGTCAATCTCAAGGCCGAGGACATGAGCCGCGCCGAGAGATTCGGCTGCACGAAGACTTGATCCCCCTCCGCAAGTCGGGTCAAGCATTCGTGTGTTTTGATCGACGAACATCTGGAGAAAGTGTTTTAGGACTGGTTCGGGTTTGGTGTGGGGGTGGTGCTCTTTGTTGGTCTGGGCGGCTATCGCGTTGCTCACAGGTTTGACTAAAAGTCGGTCTTCACGCGAGGCGATGAGGGCCGTTTCGTAAACCCGGCGAGGTTCGCGTTTGGGGTCTGGGATGATTCCGACGTTATCGCTTTTGACCCAGATCAGGGGGAAATTGCAGAAGGCGAGTTGGGGTGCGAGTTCGGCAAAAAGCTGAAGGGTGCGGGCTTGGATTTTGATGTCGCCGGAAAGCCAGAACACGAGATGAGCGGAATGGGCCATTATGCGGTCCAGGTTTTCGCACAAACACACGATCAGCTTTTCGTAAATGTCTGCGGTATCTTTGTATTGACTCCATGATTGTTTGCCAGACCATTTTCCGCCGAACACGTTCACGCCGTAAGGGAAGTCACAGTGGATCAGGTTGAAAGGCTCGCCGGAATAAGTGGGTGCCCAGTCGAGGAAGGACTGTTGGAGGATGGATTGTTCGGGCGGGGTGATGATCGGGGGCGCGGTGGATGGCCCTTTGCCGGGGCGGGCGTCGCCCGTGGATGCGTCTAAAATATCGGCAAGGGGGTCACTACCACCCGCCTTTTCCGCCGCTTCCGTGGCCGTCGATAGGATGTTGCTAATCGCATCCGACGCAACCCTTTCGTCTTCTCGAGCGATGAAATTGAAGGCTCGAGTTGCCGTGTCCATCTCCCGCACGTTTTCGCGGTGAAGTTCTTTCGCAACTCGGCAGCACCGCATAACCCATGATACGGAATAACCGATATGGTTGGCCGTGCTTGTGAGGCTCCATTCTCCATCCGCCTCTTCCGTCAGGGTTTCGTGAAGCATGGAGATGGCTTCGCACTGCTCCTGCCATGTCAGGTCTTTGCGGCGAAGGTTTTCTTCGAGTTCGACGATGCGCTGCTCAGTAATAGGCAATTCCGCAAGGAGTCGTGCAGGAATGGTGGGAAGGCCGAGTTTGGTCGAGGCCGTAAAGCGGCGTTCTCCGGCCAGAAGTTTGTAAGGCTGACCTTCCGGGCCGATTTCGTCTGTGACGATGATGGGGACGAGCACGCCTCGACGCGGAATGCTCTCGAGCAAGTCAGAAACATCAAGTTCCTTGCGCTGGCGCGAAGGCCGGTCGATCCAGATGTCAGAAAGGGAAATGTCCATGTTTGCACCAGCTTTAGAGGGAAAGGGAGGGGCCGTAGCCCCTCGCCTTGTAGTGTTAGACTTCGCCCTTGACGGACTTGATGTTGTTCCGCGGCGGCTCTTCCGGCTTATCCGGGTTGAAACGCTGCGTCACGTAGATGATAACCGGCTGGTTGATCGCCTCCGGGATCAGTTCGTCAAACGAACGGCCTTCAGTCGGAAGACCGAGGGAGACGAGAAAGTCCTTGAGACGAAAACGCGCGTCGGGGGTGAGGTAAAAGTCGGTGGAAAGCTTGCGGGCTGACAGGTCGATCTCGGCGAGTTCCGAAGCGTCGATGTCGTCACCTGCGTTGTGGAACTTCAGGCCAAAGCGGACGTAAGGGGTCTTGTTCTTGTTGTTGTCTCCGTATTCGAAAGACGAGACGACGCCGTGATAAGTGCCTTCGGGGAGCGGGATGGGAGCCTTGACATCATCGGCCTTGACGGAGAGGAGGTCTTTGAAGTTAACAGCCATTTTTACACCATTTGTTGTGAGCTTTAGGGCTCGGTTATTCCCCGTGAGGGGAACTTGTTAGGCACCACGGAAAAGAAGTTTCCATCTGCCTAAATTCGTGTAGTGCTGCCACAAGGAACCGTCGTCGCACAAGCAAACGATAATACCCGGCTCGACAGCGGCGATCTGAATGATCTTTCCTCGCGGCCTATCACTCATGTTCTTACTGCCTTGAAATAATCCGCCAGACCTGTTTCGAGCGGATAGGATTGCGCGACCTTGGAGGGCGCGGTATTTTTGCACTCGATCGTGCCTTGAGAAGTTGTGAAGATTTGGCGTTTTAGGCCCTGGCCTCTGCCGCTGGATTGCGCCAGCAGGACAGTGTTGAAATACCGCCCGACCTTGGGGGGAAGGGCTTTGCCCAGAGTGTTCGGATAATATCGCTCCGGTCCATTATCGTCTCCCATCGGTTTGATGTGGCAGTTGATAATCACGTTGCATTTTACGGACTCGTCGTAGAGCATTCGAAGCATGTTCTCGACAAGAGCTTGCGCGAGGCCCCAATCGGACTGGTGAGGGTGCTGCCCGAGTCGCCCATTCATCGACAAGATGTAAGAAAGAGCGGCGTCGGAAAGCATGGTTAGGGAGTCGATGACGAGGACTGTCTGGCCGTCCCATGTGGTAATGGGGCCGAGCTTGGTTTCGCCATCGACCCAGTCGCCCAGAAGCGACGCAGTTCGCTGCCAGACGGTGGCCTTCACAGGAATAAGTTTTCCTGCGACGTTTTTCATCGGTTCCGTGACGGTCACGTATTCGACATTGTCGATTGCGTCTTTGTCGTATCTGCCGGAGGTCAAAAGGTCTCGGAGAACGTCAATGCCGTTGTCGAGGTCGATAATGCGGATGCGATAGCCTGCTGACGCAAGTGAGGCGAGGGCGCCAGTCTTGCCCGCCCCCGAGTCACCGACAAACAGGAGTTTAGTTGTGGTAGCAGAATGATGGTTTTTGAGGGCGGGCATGAAAAAGGGCTCCAGAGGGGAAAGGTTATTCGCTGTCTTCTTCGCGGCTCGCGACTCCTTCGTCGTAGCCCGAATCATGGCCAGATGTATATCCGTCATCATAACCGATGTCGTATTCAGTTTGCGCTGCGGTCTGAGCGTCCTCGATGATTTCATTAATCACTTCCGCGACGGCATCGGTCTGATGTTCAGTGGGAAGCATGAGAAGATACTGTTCTGCGCTTTTCATGTCAGATGTCTCCACGGACTTGGAGGGGGTCCCAGATGCGGCGGGTGAAGTCGGCTTTCAGCCAGTCTTGTCGGACGGAAGCTGGAAGCCCACAAATCTTGCGGAACGGGCACCCTCCATACATTCCACAAGACTTGTCATTCATCGGCCAATAGTTCTGCGCCGCGTAAAGTTCCGCAGTCGCAAGGTATTGGCCAAGATCGAAATACCATTCCTCAAGCACGGACTCAGTTCTCGGCACGACTCCGCGCAAGAATCTTGTGAAGGTCTGCGCGATCTGCGCCCCGTCCACGATGATCCCCTCGATCTGGACGTTGTAAACGATCTTCCCGGCGATGGCGTAGAGGGACATCTGGTTGTCGGGGGTGAACTTGTCGAAGAAGGAAGAGTTGATGGTGGACTTGGTGGTTTTGCGATCCAGCACAAACGCCTTATCATTCAGAGTCGCCAAACGGTCCAGATGCCCGCACAGCAAAATGCTTTCTCCTTGACGGGACGTATAACCGCTGTCGAAACGGAAGGATAGCTCGACCGCTGGCTTGCCATTTGCAAGTTTCACGGTCTGGATCGGATCGTGCTCACCGAACTGATCGAGATACCAGATGACGCTACGTAGAAGGGTTATGCGGTTTTTATTCGGATCATCTGAAATCCACGGCCGTCCCTTTTTCTCGTCCCATGTCAGCGCCAAGACCTTCCGAACTACGTCCCGCATGGCTTGGGGATGCTCGACGCCGCTGAAGCGCAGATGGTCGTAGTATTCAAGCGCGGAGTGGAAGTGGAGGCCGAAAGTTAGATGCACACTGATCGACCGGGGCTGCCAACCTTCCAAAATGCTGAGTTGGTAGTAGCGGGGGCACGTTTTGAACGCGCCGATGGATGTGGAGTCCCACGCGAACTGGAAACGCGGGGAGATTGTGGAAAGAGAATTATTTGTGGTCATGTTCCACCTTTACCAGTCGAAAGCCCTCAGAGTGAAGAGAGGCCATTTTATCGGCCTGGGCTTGCAAGGCAAAGGTGTATTTGATGAGGCGCTCAATGTTCTCGCAAGCCTCGTCCCCAAGCCATGTGGAGGCTTGGTATCGAATGTGATCGACTAAAGCGTTGAGTTCGGTCTGGGTCATTGGGAAGCTCACGGGTTGAAGTCGAAATCTTTGAGGAGGTCGTCAGCGGAAAGGATGGGGCCTTTGGTGCGGGGAACTTTTTTGGGTTTGGGAGTGGATTCCTGCGTGGCAAACTTTTCGCGTTGGGCTCGGAGGTATTCGATGATGCGGTCAGCTTCAGCGTCGGAGATGTTGGGGGTGCGGTTTATGAGTTCTTCGAGGGAATCGACTTTAGCCTCGGCGAGAGCGTCACTCCCGGATAAGGTCTGTGATGGAGTCGTCGAAGGGGACTGGTTTGGCATTCTCTTTCCTCTTCATATGCTGCACCCATCCGTGTAGGATCAGGCGCACAGCTTTTGATCTTCCTACTGTCCGCATCCCCTGCCTACACAAGACTTCATCGACAAATTCGAGGTCTTCAGTAAAAAGGTGAAGGTGGACTTTCGTGGTCTGGTCCGATAGCCGCCCGGCCATTTAATCATCTCCAAAGAGGTCGGCGAGGGAATAGAGCTTCTCGCCATTCGGGTTTTCAGGGTTTTGTTTGACAGTGCGGGGGGAGGGAGCGGCTTTAAGAATCCACAAGAATTTGTCAGGTTGTTCAGGGGAGCGGGAGATTTGAATGTTATCGAGTTCCGGTTCTTTCCGCTTCGCGGAGTAAAGACGCGACATGAGGACTTGGGGATTTCCGATCATCTCCACCTCGATCCCAATGTCGGAATGGAGGGCTTCGTAAAGGAGTTCCAGTTCACGCATGTCGCGTCTCCCGATTAGGCTGCTTCACCAAAAAAGTCAGGAAGAAGGTCGGACGCCATTTCGCGGCTGGACGAAACACGGCGGGCAGCCTCTTCACGAATTTCCGGCTTCTTCTGGAGCACGATCGAAACGTATTCCGCAATCTTCTCGGACGGGTAATCCTTGGGATCGCCGCCCTTCGAACGGATCGCCGCGAGAACCTGCTCCTTCGCAATCTTCATCGCCTCCTTCGTCACAGGATCGACCGTGGCCTTGGGGGAGCGGACGACAAAGCTATAGGAGTCAGCATAGCTCTGAAACTCCGCTCCCACCACATCAGCGTCCACAGTTTCCAGACGCTTGAGCTTGGACATAAGGCTGGTGCGAATGTTGTCGGCAAGGACATGATTGAGCTTCTCGGCCTCAAGGGCTGAGAGAACATGGCCTTCAGCGTAAGGCTGTGCGACGTTGACGACAATGCCGTTCGGAAGGTTCAATACGCGAGTGCTCATCTAGAATGTTCCTTTGGGGGCGGTGCGCCCGTTGTGTTGTTTGCGGGATCATAATGGCATGGGATTAGGGCCATTGCAATCAATTGTTGCGGTAACGGTGGAAAAAGTTAGGGCCACCCCTACCTTACGGAAAGAGGGGTCTAATCTTCCCAAAGCACCTCTTCTGCGAGCGACGGGGGCCGGAGTTCCTCGACCACAACCTTTTCCGGCTCCGCAAGGTAGATACGTTTGGCGGGGCGGAAGTCTTTGGACCAGAATGCTTCGTTCGAAGAATGGGCTTCCCCGATCTCCACGACGGTGCGGGTTTCTTTCATAACACGGATGAGTTTCATTTGGGGACTCCTTTTGGTATTAGCTTCTGGCACGGATGGCGGCGGCAAGACGCTTTGCTGCGTCCCGCTGCCCACGGTCGTATGGACTACCGGGGCACCACTCGAAGGTAGCGCTTACCTGCCCGTATGACCAATGGTTGAAGTTTTCCGCCACCTTTGCACACGCTTCCCGCTCTGCCTTCACGGCTTCTGCGATGGCGGCGCGCATGGCTTCTGGTAGTAAGGAGCTTCCCAAGGCCCAATCTTCTTTGAATACGTCAAGCGCCCTCTTCACCACATCGTCGCTGATGTCAGTCATGGGCGCTTGTCCTTCTCTGCAAGTTTCGCCATGCGCTCTAGCGCGTCCACCACTCGCCCATAAGAGACGTAGCAACGATCTGCTGTGACGGTGATAAGGAACTCTGTCGATGCATCATCGCCGTATTCCTCCCACGCGCAGTTGAAGGTGTCGTCTATTTTCAGGTCGAGTTCCTGCATCGTGAATTTCCTGCGGTGCATCAATTACTCCTTTCCCTCATGCTCGATGGCGTATTCAATCCAAGCAATGTTGAGAGCATTGTAGCTTTCGATCAGCGAATCTCCGCGATAAACGTCCAGCCATTGAATGCCGTAGGTTCCGAGGTTCTGCTCTCGCATTTCGATCCGCGTAACGAGGTCGTAACCAACTCTTGCGCCTGCTGCGCATTCTCCCTCTCGCATCGGTTCCGCGCAAAATACAGCTATAACCTTTTGCATCATCCCTCTCCCATCAGCTTCTTGAGATCGTCCAGCGCGGCGCGAATTGCTCGCGCTTGGCCGAGCCTAATCGGGCAAATGTCGTGGTCTGGGAAGCCATCAGCAGTCATAGCAGCGAGTGAGCCGATAGGCTCCAGCGCCTCCACCGCCTGCCTGAGAGCGGCACGGAGGGCGTCGCGCTGACGGGCGGCAAGCGCCTGTCCTTCGTCCGCTCTTTCCCACATGGTGCGCTCATGCTCCGCGCTGGCAATGGCGGCGTCGCGTTCGGCCTTCAGCGCGCCAATAACACCGTCCTGCTTTGTCGCGTGCTCGCAATGCCAGTCAATTTCTAGCCGCAAACCGTCCCGCTCTTTGCGGAGCGTCTCGACTTCGGCCTGTTCCACAACCACAACGCCATCGGCGGCGAGCGTTTCCAGAATGCGCCCGGCCTTTCGCATGGATTGCTGCGAAGCGCCGCCCATGTAGACGCTCGGATAATCTAGACAGCTTCCGATGAGCCGCAGTAAATCTTCTCTCGTCATTTTCCCGGCTCCTTCGCGGCGTAAACCATGGCGCGATAGATGTTCCCGACATACTCGTCGGACCAGCGCCCATCATCGGCTGCATCGCGGGCGGCGTCGCACACAGCGTCTGTCGCCTCAAGCGGCACAACCGCGAAACCGTGGTTCGCCAGTTCCGCCAAAAACAGTTTTGCATGTCCCTCGTCACACGGCTCTTGCACCGAGTAGCAAAGGGAATTTGCTACGGCTTCGTCTCTCGTCATTCTCCCGTCTCCTTCAGCACAGCGTCGATGGCGGCGAGGGCTTCGTCAATTTCCTTTGCCTCGGCGTCGCAATAAAAGACGCCCATGCACGAATAGCCGTAGGCCTCTCCGAGCTTTTTGCGCTCGATAGAAAGCCTCGCCCGTGTATCGGAAAGAGCCTCCCGCGCCACCCGCAGCGCCTCGCGCTGGCGTTCGATAAGATCGGCGGATTCAACCTCAACGTCAGACGAAATGCATTTGTGGCCGTCGAAGCGCATAAGCCGTTCCACAATATCGCTCACCTCACCCTCCAATCATCGCGCGAAGCTGGCGGAAGCCAGTGAAGTTACGGTGCTCAAGTGGATTAAACCATTCGTCGTCCCAAATATCTGCCTGCGCTACATGCTCGAAAGGCGATGCGTGGATCGGGTCGGCGTCGCGCAGCTTCTCGTAAATCTCCTGCGCGCGCCCCAAGCTCATGTCGAAACCATCGACCGTTTTGTAAGAGGTGCTAGCGCAGCGGGCGACGGAGAGCATACGTTTATTGTCGAGGTTGTGAGCAAGCATCTCCAACTGATCTACAAACGGCAAATGCCACTCGCCCGGCGCAAGCACCTGCATCTGCGCGTCGTCCAGTGCCTTGCGGACCTCGCGCGCGAGCATCTGGATGTGCGGCTCGGCGTCGGGGTGATCGCGGAGGGCGAGGAAATTCGACCACGACGTGCTGGAGACGACGACGGTGATGTGGGCGAAGGGTTCGAGCAGGCGATTGACGATCTGCTTGTGAGCGCCGGTCTCGGCAAGAAACCGCGCATTGCGGAGCGCGTCGTCGATTGCTTCGCTCCACCGAAATCGGGCGTCGCTCTCTGCATCTGCGTCGAGAACCTCCCGCCCCTGCATCCCCGGCTCGTTTTTCGTCCAGACCAGCGGCACGAACGGATCGGCCTCGACATCCGCGATCAGCTTGGCGACCGGGATCGCGCGGCTGGACGCGGCGTTACGACTAAAAACTCTATGCGTCATAAACTCCGAATGAATGCAGCGTGGGTAACGCAGCAAAAGCGTGTCGAGTCGATCGCCTGTGACGGCGTGCATGGATGAGAGGATGCTTGTGGCAGAGATGGTTGTCATGAGTCGATCCGTGTGGTTGTGACGTTGGCTTCGTCGAACATAATCTGGGCCGCGTTGAATTCGGCCGGGGGCATGGAGGTTTGGCCGGGACCGGCCACGACTCTTGTGATTCCGGCTTGGATAAGCGTTCGGGCGCAAGAGGCGCAGGGCATGTGAGTGACGTAAACTGTGCATCCGGCTGTGCGGATTCCCTCGCGCGCGGCGAAGGCGATTAGGTTGGCCTCTGCGTGGGAGGCGAAAAGGTATTTAGTGGGACGCTCAAGTCGGCCGGGAGTATCGCGGACGCCTTTCGGGGGGCCGTTGAAGGCTGTTAGGCGGACTTCTCGCTCCGGCCCGACGAGAACCGCCCCGACCTTTGTGGGGTCTTTGGACTTAGTGGAGGCCCAAATGGCCGCGCCCATAAGATATTCCATCCAGTCCATTTCAACCTCCCAAAAGCACGAACAAAAGAGTGGCGTCGATCAAAACGGCGCAGAGGATGGGAAGGGCTCGACGTTCCGCCCATTCCCCGTCCAGCGCCACGACAATGAACGCATGAGAAAGTTGCATGATTGCAAGGGCGGAAAGGAATTTAAGGATGGTCATGGTGAAGGGACTCCATGATGATTTCGTAGCTGCGTTGGTCGGCGGCGAAATGGCCGGGGCAGAGGCAGAGAGGAAGAAGGCTTTTGCCGATTGGAATGGCCTTTTGGGGAGCCCCCCGCTTCTTGCGGGGAAGGCCCATGCGATGACCGCGGTGCTGGACAGCGAGATAGGTTAGGCCGACGACCTTCGCGATCTCCCCGATGGGATGAGTCGGCCACATCTTTCGAATTTCCTCGTTTATGTTTCTCATGGAAGATCTCCGAAAAGGTCTGAGAAGTCAAGTTCGAGGATGGGGGCCAAGCCCTGCCAGCCAAATCGGTCTTTCGCAATGCCCTCTGGGTTGGCGAGCCATTCCGACCAAAAGGTCGGAAAGTCCTCGATGCGAATTTTTAGCTCCCGGCGATAAGCCCCGCCGGAATTTGACGGGAAGAACGCGGAGACTTCGATCCAGTTCTCGTCAGGTGTGCCGCGCGGGGCGAGGTAGAGTGCGGGAAGGGCGACACGCTTGCCCTCGAAAAGGGGCAGGCCTCCGTCGATGTGGAGGCGGGCGCGATCAGGGTCTAGGTAGTGCATTTTTGTTTCCTCTTTGCGATAAGTTTTTTAAGTTCGTAGATTTCAGTTTTCTGGATTGCGATGGTATGCTCGCAAACCTCGATCCATTCGACCAGATGTAAGATGCGGTTGGTGACATCTGGGTCAGGGTGGAGGGCCGCATAAGCGCGGCCTTCCTTAGTTATTTCGCTCATGGAGAAGGCTCTCTAAGAAGAGGCGTTCGGCTTTTGCTGCGAGGTGGAAGTCTTCGCGGCAACGCCATTCGTGAATGAAAGGGTGAACTGGGTAGCGCGGAGTAAATGATGCCCAAACAAGAGATGCCCTATGGGCTGCGGGGTAAGGGGAATTGATGCACTCTGGGGCATTGGTTTTTATGGCGACTGGGCAATCAACACAAGCTTGGTCAAAGAAGAGTTCGCAGAGAGCGCAAGAATTTGCGTAAACTGAGATTTCGTTTAGAGACAGGGCTTGCTCGTTGGTTAGCCAATGGGCAATGGAGTGCTGGAGCGCTTCGTCAGTGGTCATGTTTAGCCCTCGAAGTCGGAAAGGTTGGCGAGGATGAGAGTGTGCTTTGTGCGGGTTTCTAAGACGTATCGCAGGTTGTTTTCTTGTTGGATTTCGTCGTCTTTCTTGGCCCACTTGGAAGGGATGCGCCACGGATCGAGGTGGACGACTGTGCCCCACTCGAGCCCCTTGGCCTTGTGGCCAGTGGCCAAGGTGATAAGGCCGTCCGTCTGGTCGAAAAGGTTGTCCATCTTTTTAACCAGCTCCCCGATAGTCGCGGGGCGGGCGTTGGCGGCGACTGCTTCAATGCAATCGCACTTGTCTGAGATTGACGCGGCTTTAGTGGCGTTGTCGTTCGCCTCGGCCTTTGAAATCTCGGCTTCCCGGAAAGCGCGGAGAAGGGGGAGGAAGTCTTTTGTGCTGGTGGAAAGGTCGGGACAAAGTTTTTTGCAGAGAGTCGAAAGGCCCCGGCCGATGTCTCGTCCGAGCATGTTCACGCCGATGCCCTGAGCGATCAGTTTGAAGGCGAGGGAGACTAGAGGGGCGTTGTTGCGGCACAAGACTGCAAGGTCGCCTTTATGCGCTTCGCGCATAATTTTGGCCCAAGTCCATTTTTCGCTTTGCAGGTCAAAGATCTGCCCGTTGGGGTTGCCTTCGGCTGCGATGTATTGGGGGGCGTGAGTCCACTGACGGGCCACGACGCTTTTAGGGCAACGAAAAGTCGTGTTGAGGGGGAGTTCGATCCAGTTCGGGCGAAGGGCGCGAAGGTTAGTCATGCTGTTGTGGTCAGCTCCGCGGAAAGCGTAAATGGCCTGCCGGGGATCACCGACCGCGATCAGGCGACCGGCGCAGACCTTGCGGAGCATCTGGTGGTTAAGGGGGGAAAGGTCTTGCGCTTCGTCCACAAGGACTGTGTTGAAGCGGGGGAATGCGCCGGGGAAGACGACGGGGAGATAGATTTGGTCGTCGTAGGAAATGCAGCCTTTCATCCCTTCCTCGATGGAGGAAATGAGGATCTGGCGCGCGAGCTTTCTTTCATCCGCAGTCAAGCCTAAATCTAACTCGTCGTCGAGAGCGGCCCAGTTGTCGGGGGTGTCGGCAAGAAGGGCTCGGCCGTTTTGGAATTGAGAGGGAACAAGGCCGCGCTGCATCGCCAGCACAACAAGGGTGCGGATGTTCGCCCACTCGGACTTGGACTCGCGGTAGGGCTTGAGGGCCTCGGTCGTGATCCGGCCGATTTTGTTTGCGTCGATCAGCATTTGCTTTTTGTTGATGGCGAAGGACCAAGCGCGGTGGCCGAGTCCGTTCATGGTCATAACGCTGAAATTTGAAGGGAAGCGTTTCTCGAGTTCCTCTTTGATCTTTTTGTTGAATGCGAGGGCAAGGGCTGGTTCGCGGGGGAGGGCCTCGGCCAGCATGACAAGGGTAGTGGTCTTGCCGGTCCCGGCGAGCGCGTTAACCATGAGGGACTCAGGGCGCTTGGCGGCGTCAAGGATGGCGAGTTGTTCGGGGGTAGGAGTCACGACAGATACCTCAAAGGGTTGGGGAGAAGGGAGGGGCCTATGCCCCTCCCAATAGCCTGTTGGAGATGTGGAAGCCACTCAGAGGTCGAATTTGACCTGGGGCTTGCCGTCGCCGCCGAAAGACAGCTCGCAGTCAAGGCCCTGCATATATTGACCTTCGCCAGAAACAGCGACATCGGTGTTGTTGAGGTCAATCAGGGCGGAGATGCGGGAGTGGATGGTCGCGGCGATTTCCTTTGCGATGTAACCGAGTTGCCAAAAGCGCTGTTCGAGCAGGGACTCCACATCCGCCCCCATGCCGGGGAGGGTGTAGCGAAGCTCTTCAAGAGCGTCGTCGGGAATGGTTTTGGCGTCGATCCAGACTGCGACTGCGTTCGGATCATAAGGGTTAGTCGGTTCGGGGCGAAGTGAAAGGGGGTGGCCAGTCGGGAGGGACTGGATGATAGCTTTGGCCGGGGGGCGGAAATGAGCGCCGACGAGGGGGGCAGTCTGTGACATGGTTTTGGCCTTTCAGTGTGATGTTGGGTTGGAGAAGTAGGTCCGGGCCGTTTCGTTTGTGAGTTCGAGCAACATGGAGATTTGGCCTTCGACGTCCATGTTGGAAGCGGAACAGACTGTTGCGCCGCTCGAGTGCTCGAACGCGGTGATGATGATAATTGCTTGGTCAGGGAAGAGAATGCGGAGCTGGTCGAGGGCTTCGCTCATGGTCTGTTGCTGGGCGGAGTTCATTCAGAAACCTTTCGTGAATGAAGGGCAGCGGAACCGCGCCGCCCGGCCTCGGCCGCGAGAGCAGGATCACGGAAGAACGAGCGCTTTTCGGGCGGGACGGAAAGACCGCCCTTTTTGCCAGCGGTGCTGGCAAGTTGGGGGTTGGTTGAAAAGCTGCGCTTTTCCGGCGGAACGCTTTTGCCGCCGAGAGAGGCGTAGGCATGGCGCTGTTCGGGGGTCATGGCGGCGAAGCCTCTAGGACGTTTTTCTGACATAGTTTGTAAGCTCCTTTTCGAGTTCGAGCACGACAAATTGAAAGTCGGGCTTGGAGAATTGCGGGCCGTGCCCGCGCTTCAGGTTTTGGATCACTCCGTGGAGATAGACGGAGGGGGAGGGCATTGAGGCTGCCTTCCCCTTGATGAAGTCCAGAAAGGACTCAGGAGTCACGAGTCACCTCCCCGTCGAAAGTGAGGGCGGGAATCTGGAGGGCAGCGCAAACGGGCGCGGCGGAAAGAAGGGCGGACAGTTTTTCATGTGCGCTTTGGACGGCTTCGTCCCCAGTCGCCCCGCGGCCTTGGACTTTGAGTTCGGAGCCTTCGTTTTTGATAGTGAAGGAACAAAGCCAGCGGTCCTCGGCGTCGGTGTAGGCATAAGTGGTGCGATAGATGCTGACTTCAGCGTTGATGGAATTGCAATGGGCGAAGATGGTGGAGAGGTTGGTCATGGGTTAGGTCCATTCTGGTTTGAAGAGAAGGGGGGTTTAAGTGAAAAGGTCTGAGAGGTCGAAGGGAAGAGGTTCGGGGCGGGAAGGCTCCTTTTTGGGTTTGGTGGCGGGTTTGGCCTTTTGGGGGGTGACTTTGTGCTCTTTGATCCAGGTGTCCACGACGTGCTGGATCGGCATAGAGGGGAAAGCGATGGCTTGAGGGGCAGTCGCCCCCGCTATCTCCCGTTGGCGGAGAAGGCGAAGGAGCGCAGCCATGCCGCCGGGGGTGGAAGGGAAGGAAAGCTCAGTTGTGTAGCCCTTTGATGCGCGGAGCTGGACGTAGATGAAGTCGCCCTCGGAGTAGATGGATGCGGCGGCGTGGGCTGGAGGGGTGCGGGACATGGTGGAGGCTCCTATAGGCGGCTAGGAGTTGGTGGACGGGGGCGAAAGCGGGACTATGATGGCATAACCGGGGCCATTAGACAAGGGGTCTAATGCGTGACTGGTGATTTTCTGACCGGGGCACAGGACTGGTTATCTATTCGAAAAAGAGGGCGAATAGGAGTCCATTGGGGCAATATCGTCGGCGCTCGGCAGGGGTCCAGACCAGAAGATAGGTTAGAAGAAGCAAGAGTTTTAGGAGAAGGATGAAGCCGAAATAGAGGCAGAAGTAGAGGGTGATTACGGAGAGGATGAAGAAAAGCATGGGGAGGCTCCAGAGGAAAAGGGAGAGCGCGTTAGCGCTCATCCCGGTAGAAGTCTTCATCATATTCGAGCCAGTCAAGATCGTTTGAGTCGTCGAGGTATTTTAGGATGGCCTCGTCAACTGACCGAGAGGTGGCTAGGGAGTCGAAGAGTTTCCCGGTGGCCTCGAAGGGGGCGTCGATGCGAAGCACGATTTGGTCGATCTCCCACTCCGGGTCTTCTGGGGCGTCCCAGTAGGTTCGGGGGCCGCCGCGATAGGTTATGTCGAATTCGATTTCGAGCAGGCAGTCGAAACCCATGAAGGTGATGGAAGCTGTGGTGAAGGACATTTTAGGCTACCTTGCTGAGAAGGACGGGGGAGAGGAGGGGCTCGCCGCGGAAATGCACGGCGCGTTGGGAAATGTTGAAGGGTTTGCCGTGGCCAAGGGCGAGGGCGATTTCGTTCAGTCTCCGGACTGTGGATTGTGTTGCGTGGCCGCAATGGAAGAGTTCGATTCCGTCTGCGGTATGGCGGGCGATGGCAGAAGCCCAGAAGTAGAGGGTTTGGCCGTCCGTTCGGTCGTTGCGGTCGCGGGCAGCGGAGCGGGCGAGGAAGGCTGAAGTAACGCGGGATTGGGGGCGCATTGAAGGGCTCCTTAGAAGGTGTAGCCAGAGGCTTTGAGAAGGTCTTTGAGTTCTGTTTTTAGTCTGCACGCTTCGGGGCCGCGCCAGCTTTGGGCGTTGGATAGGAAATATAAAACAATGCTTTGTGCGCTGTCATGCCCAAAGCTGTCGTCAAGGGTGTTGAGATGGCGCATGGCGTGGAGGTAGGGGAGGGCGGTAAGGCCCGCCCTCGGCCAGTTTTTGTAGATGTCGGCTGCGATGATGTAGAGGGGACGAGGCATGGCGAAAGGCTCCTATTGTTGAGTGGTTGTGGGGATGGCTGAGCGCATGGTTTCGATCCAGACGGTGAGGTCGTCATAAGCCCGCTGGAGTTCGGCGGGGGAAGTGCGGTAGCGCTGGCCTGTTAGGACTGTGACTTGGGAAAGAGCTTTGGTGATGGTCCAGCCTCTTGCCGGGCGGATGCGGGCGTTTGCCCAGAGGCGGATGGCGGAGCGGAGAGTGATCGCGCTGTAAAGGGCCACTCCGTCGGGGCCGGAGAAGGTGGTGCCAAAGGGGGAATGGATGATCTCGGACATTTTAAATTCCTTTAGAGAGAGGGGGCAAGGCCAGCTGCTTTTGATTGATCGTCCCAGGTTGCGTCCCAGACGGCGCGGGTGGAGTTCGCGAAAACGTCTAGGATTTCGACGCGAGAGATTTTGCCGCCGGAATAGGAAACGTTTCGGCGGCAGTAGTTTTGCGCGTCAGAGTAGGAGTAGAAGGGGCGTTTGAAGAGGGAGCCGTTTTGGAAGGTTATTTTGACTATTGCTATCTCGGGAAGCATGGTGGACTCCGTGGTTTTGGGGGCTAACGCTCGAGCCGCAGGATCGGCGTTAGCCGATCGGCCAGAGATAGGGAAGGTCGGGGGTTTCCGTCCAGTTAAATTGCCCGTAGTGTTGAGGGTCTTTGCGGAGAAGGTTGGACCGGTGAGAGGCGTGGAATGGCTCGTCTCCGAGCCATTCGGGCAAGGAGCAGCCGTCGGAGAGGAAGGGGAGGATTTTCGCCTCGCAGCTGTCCCGGAAGCCCCGCGCCCGCCACTCCGAGCAAATGGCGAGTCCGTAAAGGGCGAGGGCCGGGACATGCCCGCGCCACATCTTCACGGCTGGATGGTTTTGCCAGCCGTATGTGGGATCGGTCAGGGCGCGGAGGATCTGGAAGGTTTCAACCCGTTGCTTTCCGAGGCGGCGGGAGTCGAGAACCTTGGCGGATTCGGAGAAGGAGGGGAAAGGAAGGAAAGTCTGCATGGAAGGCTCCGAGGAAAGGGCTGCCGGACTGTGGAGCCTGGCAGCCTGTTGGGGTCACGAATGGGTGTAGCCGTCGCGCTCGATGCAGAGCCACATGCGCGCCCAGCGCACAATGATCGCGCCGTTCATTCCGAAAGTCGGCTGGATAGACCGGCGGAATTCTTTGTAGGAAAGCGGCTTGGCCGCTTCCCCAAATTCTGGAAAGATCGGGGCGCGGTTGAAGATGGCGCGGAGGGCGAGGCGTTGGGGGCGAGAGAGGATAAGCATGGGGGAGCCTTTCAGTTGGTGGCTGGGAAGATGAAGAGAACGACGCTGGATTTGGGCGAATCGGCGCGGAGAAGATCGCCGCAGTCAGCGGTGGTGCGGAATGAATAGTTTGTGCGGAGAGCTTTTTTCGCACGGGCGATTAGCATCTGGGCTGAGGCGTCGCTCGGCGCGTCGAATGTGGCGCGGTGGAGCCAGCAATAGTTTGCTTCTCCGGCGAAAGTGTCAGTGAGTTCAGCGTGGAATAACATGGTGTAGGCTCCTTTGGAAGGGGGGTTAGGTAAAGAGGCTGTCGAGGTCGTCGGGGGTGAAGAGTTCGACGGGCTTGCCGCGGCGGGTGGAGACGCGGAGGGAGGCGTCTTGGACAGCTGGGTGGTCTGCGCCCCAGATGGCCTTGAGGCCCGCGAGATAGGCTTTTTCCGCCTCGGCCTTTTGCCAGTCGGTTATGGGGTGGAAGTCGGGCGGCCAGAGGTCTATTGGAAAATTAGAAAACCATTCTTTGGCTTGAAGGGGCTGGGCGTCGAATTTCGCCCAGAGGTTGCCTTTCGCAGCTTTGAAATGTTTGTTGCGGGTGGAGTTGGTGGACATTGGGAAACTCCGGGGTGAAATGCTGGCGCGGGGTGCGCCGGAACGGCGCGGGCCGAATCGGCCCAAAAGGGATTGTGGCATAGGCGGGGCGGGAAGGCAATGGGTTTAAGGCGCCGGAACGGCCGGGGGCGACACTTTATTATATGGGCCTTGCGGGAAGGGGGCGGAATGGTTCGTCCAGCGTTCCGCCCCCTTGCCTTTTGGAGATGCAGCCTTTTGGAGATGCAGCCTGTTGGGAGTGGGGAATTTGTTCGTTAGAACAAATCGTCTGGGTCGGGGGGCGTGTCGCTGGGAAGGGGTTTGTATGTGGCAAGGAGTGCGGATTCGGATTTGGAGGCGAGGGGGACTCCGTATTTACCTTTTTGCGCGTCTCGGGTAAGAGCTTTTTCGATTTCGGCGTCGAGGTCGAGGACTGGGGCAGGAGTTTGGGGGGAAAGGATTTCGTCGAGGGGCTTGGCGAGGCGGGGGAGGGTTTTGGGCTTGGTGGAGAGCCCGGCGGAAGTGGCGAGTTCGGCTTCTTCGCTGGTTAGCCCTTTGAAGGTGGTGGGGAGCCCGGCGCGGCGGCGACGTGCGTATTCAGCGGCGCGTTGGTTTCGGCGGTGGTTTTGCTTGTAGTGCATTTCCTCGCTGATAAGAAGCCGGATGTCTTGTTCGGCTGACCGGAAAGAATCGAGCATGAATTGGAGCGCTTGGATGGTTGTGAGGAGTTCTTCGTGGGTCGGTTGTAGGGGGAGATCCGCGATAAGTTTCCGGGTCTGCGTTTTAAATGCGTCCAGATCGTTGTAAAATCTCCGCGCCGTGGAGATCAAGGCGATCATTCGTTCCTGCGTAAGTGCCATTTGGAGGCTCCTTGGTGTGGGTGAGAGGGGCAGGTTTGGCCCATGGTTGCGGGGTGCAAAGATGGGTTTAGGGGGAAGGGATTGGCGGGCGAGGGATAGGTTGGTGGGCTCCTTTTGGTGGTGGGTTGGGGGGCAATGTTGGTGGATACCATGGAAAAGGGGTGGAGTATAGGGGCTAGGTAGCCGGGCTATGCCAAAACGAGTATGCTATGGGTGAGTGGGGGGAGAGGGTGGGTCTAAGGTGGTTTTGGGTCTTAGTTTCTTCCAGATTCTCTCTATATAAAAAATGAGTTAGAATATCTGGGAAGGAGGGGAAAAGAGAAATAGGTTAGGACCATCGGGTTAGGCCCATACTACACTCAAACAAGGGGGGGTCTAACCCTAGGCCCACTCCCGCCCCCCACTGGGGGTATAGCATACTCGCTTTTTCGTAGCCGGCGAATGAAGCCCCCGCATGTTTCACCCCCTACCATTTCCCTTTCGCCCTACCATTTCCCGCCCAGCCATTCCACCATTTCGCCCAGCCATTTGCCCGCAAGGCAAACAAAAAGCCCCGCGCCGGAAAAGGCAACGGGGCTGGAAGGCAAAAAGAAAACCCCCGTTAAAACGGGGGCTCTTTGCTGATTGTCACATAATACCCCCAATGGGGCTCGAATGTAAATCCGCCTTCACGGTGCATTTTAACGCCCCGCCACATGCGGCGGGTTGCGGAAAGGCGCAGGCGATTGCCGCGCGGCCCTTCAACGCCGATATATTCCCGGACGATTCGACCGCATTCCCGCTTGCTTTTGGGCAACTCCCAATATTGCGCGGAAAAGGGGGAAAAGACGCCACGGTCAGAAGAGATGGTAAGATACATGATAGGCTCCGAAAATTACATGGAAGGGAAACGGGGGCCGGAGCCCCCGTCGATTGTCAGGCGAAAAGGTCTTCAAGCCCCGCGACTTCTTTCGTCGCCTTTTTCTTGCGGCTCGCGAATTCGGCTTCGACCGCCTTCGCGAAATCGGGCCGCTCAAGGGCTTTGGCCAGAAGCGCATCAAACGCCGCCTTTTCATCAGGCTTTGAACGCTTCGGAAGAACCTTGTTCTGCCGCTTTGCCGCCGCGGTCATGAATTCGACCGCGATGGTGTGGCGGAGCTTGTCATCGTCGGAAAGTCTCGGGGCGCGACCCTGACGGGCGGGATTGACGCCGGAAAGAATGCTTTCGAACATTTCCTTCTGCGTCGCGGCGATAATCGCATTGGCAGTCGCCTCGTCCCGGCCGAATTCCGAAAGGCCGAGGCGGGCAGCTTCCGCCGCAATATCATCGTCGCTCCACGGGTTCGCACCTTCGCCCATAATCGCCTTTTTCAAACCCGCGACGGAATTCTTGATCTTCGTCGAAAAACCCAATGCAGCCAAGGCCGCTTTGGAATTGTCCGGGAGATCTTTCCAATCGCAAGTGAATCCGGCGAAGGAGAGAGTGAGATTGTCCATTGTGAAGACTCCTATTTGATTGTCAAATCGGGCTTTCGCCCGAGCCGGTCGCTTCGACCGCGCCCGAAAGTTAAACCATGATTCGAAATGTGATGCAAGAAAAATCTGGAGGGGGAAGGGGGAAAAGGTTAGGACCATGGGGGCGGGAAAAGGGGGAAGGGCGGAAAGGGGGTGCCCATAGGCGAAAGGGGGTGGCCGGTATATGGGTGGCGGGAAGGCCCCTTTCACGCATGGGCGGCCCGTTTCCCGGCGATTGTGATGGGGCCGGAAGGTTCGAAGGGGGCAAGGTTCGAAGGGGCGAAAATCTTTCGCCCATGAGGGTTGACAAGGTGGGCTTAACCCTTTAAGGTCTAATTCATGGGGCCGAGCCTCATGGTTGTTTGACATTGAGGGAAAAGAAAATGGCGCGCACGTTGGCCGCAAGGCTCGATGATTTCGTTTTCGCGTGGGTTAACGCGAGGGTGACTTATGATCCATTGCCGCTCGCAACGATTTGTGAAATGGCAAAGGACATGGATGAAAAGGTTAGAATCGAGAATGAAGAGGGTTGGGTTCATCTTACATTCTCGGATCGATCGACAATTGTTTTTGATGAATAGATAGAGGGGGCGAAAGCCCCCTTAAGGCTCCCCTTCGGGGGAAGGCTGGCGCTTTGCGCCCTCCGGGGGGACCGGCCCAGATGGTCCAGGGTGTAATGCTTAGCCGATCACTCAAAAATACGAGATAGGAAAAAGGTGATGGGTCTATTTTGCCTTTTCGCCCACTCTCCCCGCAAAATTCTGTTCGCCCCCGCCCCCTTTCGCCCGGTGGAGCCCTTGCGCGCCCGCGCGGGGTGAGTTATGTTGAACCTCAGACCCACTTTGGAGGGGCGGAAGGATGGGCTTGGCCCCGGCCCGACGCCCCGCAGGCTCGGAGGACTTGTCATGTATGCGATCTCTCCGCCCGGGCGGGGGCGGAAACCGGCACTCTTGGCGTTCGGCGCGACGCGCCCGCTGACCGAGGCAGATGTCGCGAAGATGTGGGAACAAGGGACGCAGAGCTACCCCCGCATCAAGGCGCTCCGCTACAATCACCATTTGCTGGCGAAAGCGGTCGCGAGCGGGAAAAACCTGCTCGAATGCTCCCGGATGACCGGCCTGACGGTCGCGAGAATCTCCGACCTCAAAAACGACCCGGCCTTTCAGGAGCTGGTCGCCTATTACGCCGAAGAACTCCACGAAGTCTTTGTGAATGTGCAGGAGCGGATGGCCGCCCTCGGCACTTCCGTGCTCGAAGAGTTGCAGGAGCGGTTCGAAAACGACCCAGAAAAGTTCACGAAACGTGAGCTTCTGGAACTTTTCACGACCATGGCTGATAGGTCGATCCCGACCGCGAAGGGCGGGCCTTCCCCCCAACAGGCTGTCGGGCAAGGGGCTGCGGGCCTCAACCTCCAGATCAACTTCGTATCCTCAACCCCCCAGGTGGATGAAATCGAGGCGAAGGTGATCGAGGCGGCGCTCGAACAGGACCGGGCCACCGTCATGCTCAAAGGCTGAGGGCCGTAGGCCCTCTCCCGCCGAAGGCGTTCCAGGCCACTATGCTTGGGGCTCGACCGCAGGTCGAGGGGGGAAGCTAGGACCGGCCAGTCTGACATGCGGTATGCCAATGCCCGCTGCTTCCCCCGCCCGGCCAACAGGCCAGGCCCCCGCCGAAGGCGTTCCAAGGTGTCAGGCTGCTCACGCACGGAGAGTAAAATGGAATGGATCGAAAAAGTCAAAGTCGAAAAGAGTGAACTCGACGCCAGGATTTTGCGCCTCGAAGGAGCCCTGCGCGCCCCGGCCGGGATTCCTGCGGAGCAGCTCGACATTATGCGGCGGCAGGTCGGGTATATGCGAGCGTATTCGAGCACGTTGAAGGAACGGCTGGAGATGGCGGGGGTGGCCCATGCCTGTTAGAAGCAAGGCGCAAGCCCGCTTGATGGGCCTTGTGGCGAGTGATCCGAAGGCCGCGAAAAGACTCGGCGTGCCGCAGAAGGTCGGGAAGGAATTCCTGAAAGGGGGCGTCCCGAAAGGCCTGCCCCAAAAGGCCAAAGGCTCCCGCAAGGGAGCCTGACCCATTTCCCCACCAACATCAGAGGTCTAGAAGATGGCAAAAACCCCGGCATGGCAGAGAGCTGAAGGCAAAAACCCGGCGGGCGGGCTGAACGCAAAGGGCCGAGCATCCTACAACAAGGCAAACCCCGGCAAACCCGGCCTGAAACCGCCCGCCCCCAACCCCAAAACTGACGAGGCGAAGGGCCGAAAGGCGAGCTTTTGTGCCCGAATGTCGGGGATGAAGAAAAAACTTACGAGCGCGAAAACCGCGAACGATCCAAACTCGCGGATCAATAAGTCCCTTCGCGCGTGGAATTGCTGAGATGCGTCCGGAATTCGCGTTTTTGAAAGCCGTGGTGTTGGCGGGCTGTGTGTTTTTCGGGGCGCGATTTCTGGGCCTTTGTGTGCTTCTGGCGGCGAGGGGGTGAAAAATGGCCTTTCGGAGCGTCGCGGGGCTTTCTTACGCGGCCATGTGTCTCCGCCCCGCCCACATCCCCAAATCCAGACCTCGCGGAGCGAAGGCGGCGGGGATTCGGTATGAACGTGCGCTTGGGGCGATGATTCCGAGGGCGGAGCCGGGGCAATGGTTCGAATTTCGGGATTTGAACGGCCCCGGCCATTGCCAGACGGATTTGCTGATCGTCGGGGCGAAGCGGATTGTCGTGATTGAGTGCAAACTCACGGATGTGGAGGGAGGCAGAGCGCAGCTGGAGGGATTGTATATGCCGATTGTGGAGATGGTCTGGCCCGACAAAAAGCCTCTCGGTATTGTGGCGGCCCGCCATTTGTCCCGCGTGGGCGATGAAAGCCTTGTGGAGACGACGCTGAAGGGGGCGATTTTGAGGGCTGAGGCGGATGGAGTGATTCCGGTGCTGCATTGGATGGAGCGGATGCCTCTGTGAGAGCCACATTTGAGGGCTTTAGATGGGGAGGTGGGTTGTAATTAGTGGACTCGCGCGCGATAGTTGAGGCACCGCCAACTCCAAGGCGATTTTGTGCGATGGGCTTAACCATCCCCACTTACGAGGCTCATGATGAAGAAAATCGCGCTTTACGGCGGACTTCTGGCGCTCCTTGGCGTTAGTGCCGCTTTCGCCGGGGGCCAGTTCCCCGACTATCCTCTCGCCACCCTCTCCCCGATCACGGGTTATGTCGCGACGCTGCCGCTGACGGGTAACGAGCGTATCCCCGCCGACACGATGCTGTCGAACGGCGTCATGCCGCAGACTGAGGTGATCTCAACCTCGCAGCTTAAGGCGTATGTGCTAACGAGCCCGGTCGTTACGGGCAGCGTTACGCTTCCGACCTACACCATCGCGACCCTCCCGACCTGCACCGCCGCCCTTCAGGGTGCGTTGGCGTCTGTGAGCAATGGGCAGGCGTATGGCGCAGGTGCTTATGGTGCGGCGGTCAGCACAACGGGCGCAGTCACCCGCATCGTTGCCTGTTCGAATACGGGCGGCGCGACGACTTACGCCTGGGCCTATAACTAACAAGAGGGGCCTTGAGCCCCTCCTTTTTCTCCTAGAGGACTGAGCAATGCCGATCACCCCTGACGCAAATATGTATGACTATCAGACGGGCGTGGCGACAAAGCTCGTCCCGATGAGTGATGGGACGGGCTCTTATGCCCCGGCGGTTGTGGCTTTCCAGCCGCTTTCTCCCGGCGAATACGACTATATCTCGTTGAGTTATACTGGCAGCAATTTGACTGGCGTTGTTTACAAGATTGGAGGGTCAGGCGGCACGACCGTTGCGACCCTTACGCTGACTTATGACGGATCGAACAACCTCTTGACCGTTACGCGGAGTTAAGTCGATGGCTTGGGTTTTCAATCCGTTCACCGGGACTTTCGACTGGACCGCTGCGGGCGGTGGCGGTGGCGGCTCGCCGGGCGGTGTAAGCGGGCAGTTACAGTATAATAACGGCGGCTCGTTTGGCGGGGCGCTTCTGACGTATGCAGCAGGCTCGTTGCAACTCGGCGCAGCGGATGTTTCATCCGGCGCTGTTGCTCAGACATTACAGGTCCAGAGCAACACGGGCGCTGCTACGACCGGCCCGAACTTCACGATCAAGGGCTCCGCTGGCACGACCGCTGGCGGCTCGATTATCTTTCAGACTGCTGCGACGACTTCGTATGCGACGGCGCTGACGATTAACAGTGCAAAGCAGCTTGTCATCGGCGCAGGCAGCACATCTGCAAATACTATCGTATTTGATAGCGCCAGCCCACATGAAATCGGCCTTTATAGCCGCTCTTCCGGGGCGTGGACTTGGTATTCAAAAATCGCCGGAAACATGGCGGAAATGATTGCCGTCTCCGGCGATATGTTTTTCCAGCTTAACGCAACGGCTGGCTTTGGGTGGGGCTCCGGCGCGGCGGGAACTGGCAGCGACGTTATCCTGCGGCGCGACGGCCAGCCCAACACCCTCGCGCTGCGGAACGGTGCGTTCGCGCAGACCTTCAACGTCTATGCGAGCTACACGAGCGCGAGCGATTACGCCCGCACCTACATCTCGACTGGCCAAATTGGTTATCAAAGTGCCGGAACCGGCTCCGCTGCTTCCTTCGAGATTATTAACCCGACTGCTGGCATATACTTCCAGACAGGAACGGGCGGCACCGCAACAAGGCGCTGGACTATCGACAGTTCGGGGATGCTGCTTGCTGTCGCCAACAACCAATACGACATCGGCGCGAGCGGCGCGAACAGTCCGCGCAATGTGTATGTCGCCGGTCGCGTGTTTGGCGGCTCGATCACCGCTGGCACCTCAAGCGTTCTCGGTATCGACCAGCGTATCCAGATGACTTCTGGAAGCGACGGCATAATGGCGATCTACAACTGGGGAACGACCGACTTCGGCCGTCTCCAGTTCGGCGGCACGACCTCCAGCTTTCCCGCCCTGAAGCGCAAATCCTCGTCCGCAACCTTGCAGGTCCGCGTCGCTGACGACACCGCATTCAGCAACATTGAAGCCGCCCAGTTTATCGCACCGCCGACCGCCCTCACCTCCGGCGCGACAATTACGTGGAACTCGAACACCTCGTCCGTCGCCACCCTGACGCTCGATCAGGTCGGCGCGACACTGACCGTCAGCAATGCGGTTGCGGGCGGAACCTACGTTCTGATCGTCACGCAGGGCACGGGCGGCAACAAGACGATCACGACATGGACGAACTTCAAGTGGCAGGGCGGCGCTGCCCCGACGCTTTCCGCGACGGCTGGCGCGATTGATGTCATCACCGCCGTGTATGACGGCACGAACTTCCTCGCTGCGGCGCAACTCGGGTTTGCCTAATGTTCGCACAGGCTCTCTTCAATAGCGCCTCCCCCACTGTTCTGGGGCGCTTCACGCAGGCGCTCGGGGATTACGACACGCTCTCCACCCTGTCGTCCATGCCGACTGGCGGCAGCGTGAGCCGCGCTGGTCAGGCGATGATGTATGACAGCACGGGCAAGCTGACGTGGGCACCGAATAATCTGTGCACATACAGCCAGACGTTGAGCAACTCTGTTTGGCAGTCCGCTCTTTTAGGCGCGACGCTGAGCAGCAATGAAACGGCTCCGGATGGGTCGTCAACGGCAGGCAAGCTGGCAGCGAACAGCGGGACGGACGCTGTCCGCTACTGTGGAACAGGGGCATCGAGTGCTTCGGTTGGAACTTTTACGTTTTCGATCTACGCCAAAGCCGGTGAGTTTTCTTGGTTCTTTTTGGATGTTTACAGCGGGCCTGAGCTAAAAGTCTGGTTCAATCTGTCTAACGGGACCAAGGGGACAATAAGCGGCGGTTCTGCTACCTATGACATGATCTCTGTCGGCAACGGCTGGTATCGCTGCTATGTTACGTTTACGTCTTCTATTTCCTCAATAACCGCACGTCTTGCGTCAGGCAATGGGTCTTCGACAAGCGGTGTGACGACGAGCGGCAATGGTATCTACTTGTGGGGCGCGCAGCTTGAACTAGTCACCTACCAGACGACGCCCTCCACCTACGTCGCCACCACCACCGCAGCCTACTACGGCCCGCGCTTCGACTACTATTACGACACGGGAACGAGCACTTGGAAGCCGAAGGGGCTGCTGGTCGAGGGGACGCGGACGAACCTTGTTTTACAATCTGGCGCGATGACGAATGCGGCATGGTCCGTCGTCACCGGAACAATGGTCACTGACACGACTGTTGCCTCCGATGGCGTGACATTAATGGGTAAAATTACAAACGCATCCGGCTCGTCAGGCGTCCAGTTCTACACAACAAGCACGGTCTCTATAACAGCCAACGCGACATATACATGTTCGTGTGAGGTTATGGCTGGGACGAATAATTATCCGACGCTTTGCCTTCAAGGCGACGGGACGAATTGGGCTACTGCCACCTTTGATATATCCACAACGTCAAACGGGACTGCTTCTAAAACTGGTTCTGGAACTGGAAGCGGAACAGTCACGGCTACATCAAAAACATATCTCGGTGGTGGACGTTTCCGCCTGTCTATCACGACAAGTCTGAACAAAAGCACCACTTACATTGTTTTGAGCCTTGCAAAGACGGACACACCTTCCTACTCTGGAGGCATTCCGACAGGAACTTTTGCCGGGACGGAAACGATATATGGCACGTTTTTCCAGTTGGAGGCTGGCGCATTCCCCACCTCCTACACCCCAACCACATCCGGCTCAGTCGCCCGCGCCGCCGAAACCTTCTCGATCACCGGCTACGCATCGCGCCTCGTCGAGAGCTTCTACATTGACGAGCAGACGGGGATCAATTCGTTCCGGCTGACAGACGACGCGGCGACAAGCGCGCTCGGCTTCCTGTCCACCTTCGTCGGTTCGATCAGCGGCACGACGCTAACCGTCTCGTCTGTGTCATCTGGCAGTCTCGCCGTTGGACAGAATGTCTACGGCTCCACGGTTGCCGCAGGGACCGTCATCACCGCGCTCGGCACGGGCACGGGCGGCGCGGGAACCTACACCGTCAACATCAGCCAGACGGCTCCTGCAAGCGGCACGACGACGCTGCGGACGAACCTGTCGTTCGGTTGGGTGACATCGCTGCGCGCATACACCAACGGCGCTCCCGGCTCTATCGCAACGCCTGCGTGGATCGACAACTCTGGCACGACCGGCGCGACCGCTGGCAACCGGATGATGTATGACAGCACCGGGGCGTTGACGTATGCTCCGGCGAATTTGCTGACGTATAGCGAGGATTTCCGCGATACAACTGCCGCTGGCTCTACACGTCCGTGGGTTTACAGCACGGCCAGTGTCACCGCCGATGCCACTACAGCGCCAAATGGGCAAGGCACCGCTGATCTTTTATACCCAACAGCTTCCTCGGCATACGCTGGTGCGGTCTATTGCACTACGACCGGCGGGAATATGGTTTCCGTCTATGCCAAGAAGGCGGGCTTTAACTACTTGTGCATCTACAACGTCAACGCTTCTGACGGTGGCGCGTGGTTCAATCTGAACACGGGCGCTGTGGGGACAGTGCGGTCAGGTTACACGGCGAGCATGACGCCTGTTAGCGGATACCCGGATTGGTATCGCTGTTCGTTGAGGAAGGATGACGGCACACTTTTCATCGGTGTCGAAGTTCAGGCGTGCTCCGCTGACAACAGCTTGACGCCGTCTGCATCCGGCACAAACGGTATTTACATCTGGGGCGCACAGTTGGAGCGCGTCACCTACCAGACGGACGCGCGTCCCTACATCGCGACGACAGCTAACGCCATCTATCTGCCCCGCTACGACTACGACCCCTCCACGACCCCCGCGACGCCGAGGGGTATGCTGGTGGAAGAGACGCGGGCGAACCTTGCGACGTATAGCGGTGATTTATCCAGCACTCGCTGGTTTTACGTAAACTCCGTCAGGGGGAGCGATACGACGCTCGCGCCAGATGGCAGCGTTGCGATGCGCATAACAGCTTCTGCTGGCGCGGGGGCTCATCAGACGTATCACAACGCCGCGATTACGACGACAAGCTCCGTTACGTATTCGACAAGCGTTTATGTGAAGCCCGGAACGTCTAAATATATATTCCTCTGTGCAACGTCGTTTAATACGGCGAGCCGATACTATTCGGCTGTGTTCGATCTGACAACGAACGCCAGCGGAACGTCCTCGGACAGCAGCACGGCGAACGCTACAGTTACATCCGCGACGAAGACGTATGTTGGAAACGGGTGGTTCCGGCTTTCGATAACGAGCAACGCGGCTGTGACTGACGTTATCCCGGTGGTGGGTTTTGCCTCGGCGGCAATGGGGAACACATTCGACACTTCTGGTAACGTCACGTTCACGGCAACAGGGGCCGAAACGGCCTATTTCTTCGGAGTGCAGGAAGAACTCGGCTCCTTCCCCACCTCCTATATCCCGAACAATTCTAACGCCACCTCCGTTACCCGCGCCCCTGACATCGTGAAACTGACGGGGACGGCGCTGACGACTTTGCAGGGGGCGGCTTACAGCTTCCTGCAAGAGTTTAACTCCGGGCATTCAAACGCACAGGGGGCGTATTCCTCCATCGTCATCGCCAACTCTAGCTCCTTTGGCGTTACAGAAGCCTACTCAAACGGTCTTATGTATGTTGGGCAGGCCGCTGGCGTGCAGTTGTCCGCATCTTTTGGATCGGCACTCGCCGCCAACACTAACTACAGGGTCGGCGCGGCGATCAGCGCGGCGGGAATGTCGACCGTTTCAAATGGCGGCACAGTCGGAACGGTGGCGCTGTCTGCGACCCCATCGGCAGCGACAATTACGCTCGGCTCCGCAATCGGCGGTTGGGTGCGTTCGCTGGCGGTCTACAACCAGCGCCTCTCAGACGCCACCCTCAAGACAAAATCAACCGTAGGAGCATCCTACTAATGGAAATCATATTCCAAGCCCCCGACGAAAGCTTCTTCCTGTCCGAAGCCGCCCGTCTCGGCTTTATGGACGAGCAGGGCAACGTCATCGTCTCCGGCTCATTCGCTTCAGGCGGCGGATGGTTCATGGCCGTGGCGGGCACGGTTTACGAACCGCAGCCGCCGACGCCGATTGGCGAAACGCCGCCCCCGCCCGTTGCGCGTCCCGGCTACTGGGGCAGATTGCGGCTCAACGGCACGCCGGAGGGAATGCCGACCTTCGCGCCGGAAATCACGCAATACGTGTGGAGCGCAGATGTCGGCCCTGTCGATGACGAGGGACGCCACTCCGGCGGCTGGACTGCGGACGGTGTGACGCTCGCGCCGGATTGGGTTGCTACGATAGCGATGATTGCCTGACGAACACAGGGCAGGAGGATCGCTCGCTGGGCCTGCCCTGTCTCCAACCCAGCGAGCACCTTTGGAGAGAGAAAATGGTCAACGTAACTTTTACTCAGGACGAGCTTAACACGCTGGGTCAGCTTCTGGACGTGGCGGTGAAGGCAAGCGGCTTGCAGGGCGCGAAGCCTGCGCTGGCTATTCTGGAGAAACTGGAGGCGGCTGTGGCGAAGGCCAACGAGCCGGTCGAAACTGACGAAGGACATGCGTGATGGGCTACTTTGAAATTTCCTCCAAGCGCGACATCGACGCGGAGCCGCTTGCCAGTCGCGTCCTGATCGCGGACGCTGACATCAACCGGATCACGGTCGCCTACGCGCAACTTTACTTCCCGAATGGCGTGCTGGTCCCGGGCACGCCTGCGGTGCCGGAAGTTCCTGCCGTGATGGACGAGGACGGCAATGTCGTCACACCCGCCGTGCCAGAGATTCCTGCGGTCCCTGACAGCTACCGCCCGCCCACCGGGCAGGAGGTCTTCGAAGCTGTGGCGAATGGTCTGCTGCAAGGCGTGCTCGCCAACACGATCAACGTCGAGAAGGCGAACGCGGCGAAGCAGGCGCAGGATGATGTGCCGCCTATCGTAGTGGAGTAAGAAAATGCGCTGGCCTCTTCAATCTGAATGTGACGCTTTCTACGGCAATCCCAGAGGAATGAATGGGCTGGCGTCGGGGCGGTGGGAGAGCAACAATCTTGTTCTTCTGCCCGCCCCGTTCAACATTTACTTTCTGGGGAAGAAAGCTAAACTTCGCGTTCATAAGAAGTGTTCAGATGCGTTCGCGATGTGGCTGGACGCGGTGTGGAAGAACGCCGGGAAAGACCAGAAGGTCATCGACTCGTGGGGGATGAGTAATTTCGCGGGGGCATATAACTTTCGGGCGATGCGTGGCGGGCGTGCGCTGTCGATGCACTCATATGGCTGCGCGGCGGATTTTGACGCGCCCCGCAATGGGCAATACGACCGGACCCCCCACTTTGCGGCCCTGCGGCAGCAGGTTGTGGAGCCCTTCCTTGCACTCGGTGGTGTGTGGGGCGGAGATTGGGATGGGGATAAAGATAGTCTGGACGAGCGTTCTGCGGATGGAATGCACTTTCAATTTGCGAGGCTGAGATGAGACAGAAGACGGTGGTGCTTTTGGTCGGCCTGTGGGCTTTAGGGCTGGCAGGCTGTGAAGTGGTCAAGGCCGGTTTTCATTGTGCTCAGAATGAGCGGTGCTGGCGGTAGGAGTGGACGATGATGAAAAACTGGATGACGACGATTCCGGGCATTTTGGCGCTCGTGACGGTGATCTGGAACGCTTGGCAGACCAAGACGGTGAATTGGGTTGATCTGCAGACCGCGCTGGTCGGTATTGGGTTGATCGGGGCGAAGGACTTTAACGTCACTGGTGGATCGCGCTGATGGTCGCATGGCTTCTCTCCATCCTCCCGCCGCTTTTGAAACTCATTGAGCAGTTTGTTCTTTGGGCGAATGAGAAAAAGCTGGTGGATCAGGGCAAGAGAGAAGCCATTGCGGAGGCGGCGCAGTCGTTGAATGGCGTGCTGGCGAAGGCGAGTGCGGCAGCGCAAGAGGCGGATGAACGGCACGAAAAAGACCCCTCGGACAAAGCATTCAACCCGAAATACTGGAGGGACTAATGTTTTGCTACGGATTTCTATTCGTGTTTGCCTGCCCGGCCCCGCCACCTGTAAACAGTTTCTGCCTCTTGTATGACCCCGTGTATCTGTCACACGCGGACACACGGAAGACCAAAGAGAAAACAGACCGAAATAACACAAAATATGAGGCGATTTGTAAGAAGGGCTAGGGGCGATGCTGATGGACCATTCTAATCTGGACTTCCTGAGCGGGTTGTTCGGAGAAAGATTTGAAAAGGTGAATGCGATTGTGTCGGTAGGCATGATCTCCACGCCGCTCTGGTTGCAGTATGTAAAGCATGTGTCGGACGGGGCGGCGGTGCTGGCTCCGATTTTGGGCTGCGTCTATCTGTCGATGCAGATTGGGTATAAGCTGTGGGATCGGAAAAGAAGGAGAAATGATGATGGCTAAGATGAGCATGAAGGAATGGGAAAAGTCCTCGATGGATAAGAAAGAGGATAAAAAGTTGCGCGCGAAGGGGATTAAGGAAGGATCGAAGAAAGATCAGGCGATGGACAAGAAGGCGTTGGCTGCGTATAATAAGAAGGCCTGTAAGAAATAGGTCCACCATTGCTTGCAAAAAGGATGGGCTTAGGTAGAAGGATGATAAAGTGAGCCTCGCCGATTACTTCAAGTCCATCCTGCATTATGACGAATCTTCTGGAAAATTATTCTGGAAGTATAGATCTAATATGCCATCCAGATGGAATACTCGATATGTCGGTAAAGAAGCTGGTCGAAGAAATAATGGCTACATTATGCTCAAAATAGATAACCAGGAGTATTATGCTCATAGAGTTATCTGGTGCATGAAGATAGGAAGTATGCCTGAGAAATTTATCGACCATGTAAATATGGATCGAGATGATAACAGATTTGATAATTTACGCGAAGCCACTTCATCAACAAATATGATGAATATGCGTGCACCTTCTGATAATACCAGTGGTTTTAAGGGGGTAAACTTTAATCATATGCGACAAAAATGGATGGCACGAATTGCAGTTAATGGAATGCGAAAGCATTTAGGTTATTTTGATTGCAAAGCGGCTGCTCATTTTGCATATGTCGTGGCGGCGGATAAATGGCACAAAGAGTTCGCGAGGGTGCTGTGACAGTTGTGCAAGCAAATTGGCCAAAAGCGTTACAATGTCTCTTCTGGGACAATGTAAATGGCTTGCCTGTTCGATATAGAGTGTTGTATGGAGGCCGAGGCTCTGGAAAGTCTTGGGGCATTGCTCGTGCCCTTGTGGTGCTGGCTGCGCAAAAGCCACTTCGCGTGCTCTGCGCCCGTGAACTACAAAACTCTGTTCGAGACTCTGTTCACAGAGTTTTGTGCGATCAAATTGATGCTCTTGGATTAGGCGGATTTTATCGAATCGAACAAAACAGAATCTTCTGTCCCTCTACTGGATCAGAATTTTCATTTGAGGGAATTCGCAATAACATAACGAAAATCAAGTCATATGAAGGCATTGATATTTGTTGGGTAGAGGAAGCTGATAAAGTCACCCAGAACTCATGGGAAGTGCTGATTCCGACGATTCGTAAAGATGGTTCAGAAATTTGGGTTTCATTTAATCCAAATCTGGAGTCAGACGATACGTATGTGCGTTTTGTGCTGCATCCTCCTAAGAACGCAATTGTGCAAAAGGTTAACTGGAGGGATAACCCATTTTTTGCACCAGTCCTCAAACAGGAAATGCTCGATCTCAAGGCCCGTGATCGCGACGCCTATTTGCATGTGTGGGAAGGGGAGTGCAGGCGTTCGCTGAGCGGGGCGGTTTACGCTGATGAGCTTCGGGATTGTGCGGAAGAGGGACGGATCACCTCTGTTCCCCATGTCGCCTCCTCGTCCGTCAACGTCTATTTCGACATCGGATATTCGGACAGCACTTCGATCGTTTTTGAGCAGTATGTCGGAATGCAGCGGCGGATTGTGGACTTTTACGAAAACAGACTAAAGGCCCTCGAGCACTACATTCACATTCTAAAGACCCGTCGGGGATCGACTGGGGAGCTTTATGATTACGGCACTGTTTGGCTCCCGCATGATGCGAAGGCGAAGTCTTTGGGCTCGAAAAAGTCGGTCCAGGAACAGATGAAAGAGGCCGGGTTTAACGTGCGGATCACGCCGAGGCTTTCGAAGTTCGATGGAATCATCGCGGCGCGAAGCATTTTCCCGACCTGCTGGTTTGATGCGGCGAGGTGTGAAAAGGGGCTTCTCCACGCCCTCCGGCATTACCATTATGAAGAGAACAAAGACACTGGGGTGTTGAGTGGGGAGCCGAAGCATGATTGGTCGTCGCACGCGGCCGATGCGTTTCGGTATCTGGCCGTTGCTTCACAGGGCGAAAGTGGCTCGAAGGCGACGAAGGTGAAGGGCGCGTTTAGCCGGGCAGGGCTGATCCAGCGTCTGCATGAAATTAGCGACAATCTTGGATGGATGGGCTGACTATGGCGACAGATTTCGAAGCGGTTCTCCGTCGGGCAAAAGAGCGGTTTAAGCTGTGCGAAAGCTGGGAAAGCTACGCCCGCACCCTTTTCCTTGAAGACATTCGGTTTGCGAATGCAGACTCGGATAACAAATATCAGTGGCCGATGCGGTATTGGCAGGATCGCCAGCGCGACGAACGCCCCGCCCTGACCATCAACAAAACCCGCCAGCACAATCTAAACATCATCAACGATGCGAAGATGAATAAGCCTGCGATTAAATATCGCGCGGCGGGGAACGGTGCGACCGCGGAGGCGGCGCGGATGTGGGACGGCATTGCTCGACACATTGAATACCAGTCGAACGCTCCCGCGCATTATGATCTTGCGACGACTTGGCAGGTGGAAGGAGGCGTTGGCTATCTTCGCGTCACGACGGATTACATTGACGCGAATTCGTTCGATCAGGACATTTTTATCTCCGCGATTCCTGATCCCTTAACGGTTTATATAGACCCCGACGCTCGTGCCCCGGCGAAGGAAGATGCGAGATATGCGTTTATCTTCGAAGATATTCCGCGGGACCAGTTTGACCTGAAATATCCGAAGTATAAGCAGTATGCAGGCACGCAGAGCTTTGCGGGGGATAACGGGTGGAACGGAAAGGATCATGTTCGCGTCGCGGAGTATTTTGAGGCCGAAGATGTCGCGGACGAGCTGATTCTGGTGAAGCAGGGGGAGAATGAAGTTCCTCTGCTGGCATCTGAAATCCGCAAAGTCGATCCGAAAAGTGAGTGGCTGAAGGATAAGACCTTGCAGCGTCGCCCGGTGTTTACGCGGGTGATCCATTATCACTTCATCGTCGGGAATGTTTGTGTTGAAGAAGAGGAGAAGATTTGGGCAGGTAAGACTATCCCGATCGTTCCAGTGATCGGAGAAGAAACTATTATTGAAGGTCGTATGGATCGCAAGGGTCATACCCGAGCGCTGAAAGACCCGCAAAGAATGTATAACTACTGGGCGTCAGCCGCGGTGGAATATGGAGCCTTGCAAAGCAAAACGCCGTGGGTTGTCGGCGTAGAAAGCGTTGAAGGCTATGAAGAATATTGGGCGACTGCAAATCGGCAGAACCACGCGTATCTGCCTTATAAGTCTGTTGGAGATGACGGTAAGCCTCTTCCTCCACCTACTCGTATTGAGCCACCTGTTCCTTCGCCGGTAGCGTTGAAGGGCATGGAAGTGGCGAATATTGAAATGCAGATGGTATCCGGGCAGTATGAGAATCAGCTTGGGATGCAGGGGAATGAGCGGACTGGGAAGGCGATTGCGGAGCGTCAGCGCCAAGGCGACCGTGCGACTTATCATTTCATCGACAATCTTGCTATTGCTGTTCGGCAAGTGGGCAAGATCATCCTCGATCTCGTTCCCAAGATTTACGATACGAACAGGGTTATCGCGATTCTGGCGGAGAATAATGAAAGCCTGGAAGTAAAGCTCGATCCGCAGTTGAAGCAAGCTCACGCGCTGGAGCTGAATGAAAATAATGAAGTGATCGGGAGGATTTTGAATCCAGGTATCGGAACGTATGAGGTGATGGCGGATGTGGGGCCGGGTTATGCGACCAGGCGAGAAGAGGCGTTTAACGCGCTGACGCTCATCCTGACGCAGAACCCTGCGCTCTCTGGCATCATTGGCGACATCATGTTCCGCGCTGGAGACTTCCCGATGGCGGAAGAGGCGGCTGAAAGGTTGAAGCGGATGGTTCCGCCGCAGGCCCTCGGCCAAGGCCCCTCGCAAAACGAGCAAATGCTCATGGGACAATTGCAGCAGATGCAAGAGGCCCTTAAAAATACGATGGATGAGCTGGCGAGAGAAAAGGGCAAAACGCAGGCGAGACTCGAAAAGCGCGAAGTCGAGGTTTACGACGCGATTACCCGGCGACTCGATATTCTTATTAAGAATGCGGGGCTGTCTGGGGCGCAGATGGGACTGGTGGCGGATGAGGCTGTGACGGAAAGTCAGGATGTTCCGATCAGCGACACGTATGAAGGGCATGAGGAAGAAATGCCTGGAAGGCAAATGCCCCTTCCGTTCGAACAGGAGATGTGATATGAAGAAGGTTTTAGCAGCTCTCCTGGCTTTTTGCCTTCCGGCCCATGGTCAGACCTACACCCAGATGCAGTGGGGTATTGACAAGACTGCGACTCCGTATAATTTCGGGGCGAACATAAACAATGTCTGGTCGGTGCTCGGAACGGTCTCGGCATCTGGAACTTGGACAATTCCGCTTTCGAGTTTGAATGCGGGTGGCACACCCTCGGCCAGCACATTCTTGCGCGGGGATAATGTTTGGGCTACGCCTTCGGGCAGCGGGACGGTTACGAGCGTGGGGCTTTCGCTGCCTGCGTTTATCACAGTCAGCGGAACGCCTGTCACAGGCGCAGGAACGCTGACCGGGACGCTGGTGACACAGACCGCTAATACCGTGTTCGCCGGGCCGACCAGCGGCGGCGCTGCACAGCCAGCCTTTCGGTCACTTGTCGCAGGTGATTTGCCGACTGTTCCGATCGCGCAGGGCGGCACGGGGCAGACCAGCAAAGCTTCCGCGTTCGACGCCCTTTCCCCCCTAACAACTGCGGGTGATTTGTTGTATGGTGGGGCGAGTGGGACGGGCACTCGTCTTGCGGCCGGGTCTTCCACGCAACTCTTGCACGGCGGCACAACGCCATCGTGGAGTGCTGTTAGCCTGACGGCAGATGTAACCGGGAATTTGCCGACCACAAATTTGAACAATGGGACGGGCGCCTCCGCTTCGACCTTCTGGCGCGGCGATGGGACTTGGGCAGCAGCCAGCACCTCGTTGCCTGCCTTGACCAGCACGAACATCTGGGTTGGTAATGGCTCGAACGTCGCGACTGGTGTGGCGGTGTCGGGCGACTGTTCATTGGCAACTTCGGGGGCACTTACTTGCACCAAGGTGAACGGCAAGACCCTAACGCTTGGGGCAAACCTGACGACCACTGGTGCAGGCACTCCGACCTTCGCCTTCCCGGCCACAGGCTACACTTACACCTTTCCCTCTTTAACCACTAAAGTCGCTGCGACAAGCGGCACCCTCACCAACGGTAACTGCGTCTCGATCAACGCAAGTGGGGAATTCATTGACGCTGGTGGGCCTTGCACGGTCGGCGGGGGCGGCGGAACCGTTAGCGCAGGCTCTACGAACGGCATTGCGTATTACACGGCTAGCACGACTGTTAGCTCGACCTCCGCGCCGACTGCGGCCCAGATTGTTGTGGCGAATGCCTCGGCCGTTCCGGCTTTTGTGACTGTCAGTGGGGATTGCACCATTAGCAATGCCGGGGCGCTGACTTGCACCAAGACAAATAATGTGTCTTTTGCAGCCAGTGCGACGACTGACACGACCAACGCAGGAAACATTAGTGGCGGCACGCTTCCTGCCGCCCGCCTCCCCAATCCCTCGGCTGGTGCGCTCGGCGGGGTAAAAAGTGCGTCGGCTGGGGCGAACCAGTTTATGACTGGCATCGACACGTTGGGGGCGCCAACTTTTGCCCAGCCTTCCGCGAGCAACATTTCTGGTCTTGCGGCAAGTGCGACTACTAACACTACTGACGCGACAAATATCTCGGCTGGCACATTGAGCGGCGCACGGTTGCCCAATCCAGCCGTCGCGGTTTTGGGTGGAGTTCTGAGCGCATCTGCTGGCGCCAATCAGTTCATGACTGGCATCAATACAAGTGGTGCTCCGACGTTCGCGCAGCCATCTGCAAGTAATGTGTCGGGCCTTGCGGCATCGGCCACTACGGATACGACGAATGCCACGAACATCTCGGGCGGCACACTTGCGGCGACTCGCTTACCTTTGGCCACGGCTGGAAACGTCCAGACCGGGACAAGCACTTCGGTCGTCGTCACGCCGGGCGCACTGGCCGACTCGGCCGCAGTTCAGACCCTGAGTCAGTCTGCTGGTAGTGTGGCGTGGGATGTGACTGCCGGGTATAATGCGAAGATCACCCTGACGGCAAGCGGCTGGACCCTTGCCGCCCCGACCAACATCAAAGCAGGCATTACGTATTTGCTTCAGGTAGTGCAGGATGCGACTGGTTCGCGGACGGTGACTTGGAGCAGCGCATTCGCGTGGGGATCGGCAGGCACCCCGGTCCTGTCTACCCTCGCAAACAAAACCGATCTGGTGTCGTGCTTGGCGAAGAATACTGCTGCAACGGCAGCGGCGGGCGATTTACTTTGCACCATCGCGAAGGGGTTTTAACATGAAGCGGATTGCCCTAAGCGCACTTTTATGTATGCTGTCAGGGGCAGCGTATGCGGTCTATCCTTATCCAAAACTTCTTGCCCCGCAGCTTCCGGCATCCGCGAAAACGATTTTCCTGACTGCCGGAACTTCGTGGACAGTCCCGGCGGATTGGAACAACGGGAACAACACGGTTATCTGCATCGGTGCGGGTGCGGGTGGGACGAATGGATTTTATAACGGGGGCGGCGGTGCTGGAGGGTTTTCGTCGAGTTCGAATATAACGCTGACGCCGGGTGGTTCGGTCACGTATGCGATTGGGGCAGCTGGGACTGGCGGTGCGGCATCTACTACCAACACCGCAAACAATGGCACTAGCGGAGGTGATACATGGTTTAACGGGGCGAGTTTGGCGGCCTCGACTGTCGGGGCGAAGGGTGGCGCAGCGAATATCGGCAGTGATACCGTTCCGGCGGCAGGCGGTGCAGCAGCATCTGGAATTGGCACGAATAAGAAAAGCGGCGGAAACGGTGGTGTAAATCCGGGTTTTACGAATGATGGTGGTGCTGGTGGTGGCGGTGCGGCAGCAAATGCGGCGAATGGTGTGGCCGGATCGGACTCGGCTGGTATTGATGGATCAAATGGCGGGGCGAGTGGGGATGGGGCGTCTGGCGGCATTGGGGCTACTACCAACGCGGCGGGCGGGAATGGCGGCACAATCGCCACTTACACCGCTACAGACACTTGGAACGGAACTGCCTACACCGGCACGACCCCAACGGCTGGTAGCGGTGGCGGCGGTGGTGGTGGAACGGCAAACTTTTCCCCCGGCACATCTGGTGGTAACGGCGGGGCGTATGGCGGTGGTGGGGCGGGCGGCGCGTATTACAGCGGCACACAGCTGTCAAAAGGTGGCAACGGTGCAGGTGGCTTGATTATCGTGATCTACACCCCGTAAGGAGGGGAACATGGCTCAGACTTATAAACGCGATCCTTTCCAATATACCGGGGAAACGCTTGAGCATATTCCGCAGAGCGTGCTCGACATCGCGCAGGGAACTTACGATCAGGTGACTAATCCGCTTGCGACAGCGCAGGGGGCTTATGAGGCTGTGTCCCATCCGCTCGATACGGCTGGGCGAGTCTACGGGCATTACGCGACGAGGTATAAGAATCTGCCGACCGCGCT
>Ga0075458_10000002_pt1 | contig 58092 bp, 57 predicted proteins | sample DEB3_08_DNA_FD_77576 | JGI IMG/M metagenome (GOLD analysis project Ga0075458, IMG submission 77576) | Aqueous microbial communities from the Delaware River and Bay under freshwater to marine salinity gradient to study organic matter... | ecosystem: Environmental > Aquatic > Marine > Coastal ... | reverse complement strand
CCAGGATTCAAGGAGTTAATCAACTCACCTTTTGCTTTGGCAATGTTCTCTCTAGAGCCAAACTCCCCAAGGTGGGCATTGCCAACTTTAAGAACTGCGCCAACATCTGGATTAGCGATTTTAGCTAACGCCGATATATCGCCACCGTGCCGTGCGCCCATTTCGACGATACAAAAACGGGTAGTTGGTTTTGCACGTAATAAAGTCAATGGAACACCTAAATCATTGTTGAATGATCCTTGTGCTGCGATTGTTTCACCCTTAGAGCTCAATACTGTATGGAGCATATCTTTGGTAGTGGTTTTGCCCTGTGAACCAGTTATGCCAATTACATTTAACTCTGGCAATGAGTCCCTTACAAATTTAGCAAGCTTTCCGATCGCGATAACAACATCGGGAACCAAAATATGTGGACCCGCTACAGGTTTCGAGACTATTGAAAGCACCGCTCCTTGTTGCAGAGCTTGATCAACAAAACTATGCCCATCTGCATGCTCACCCAGGAGCGCTAGGAAAACATCTCCAACTTTTACCTCGCGAGAATCAAATTTAAACCCTGTTTCATTTTTGAGCTCAGCATCACCAGTGAGCCTTCCTTCAATGATCTGGGCAACTTGGACGGCATTCATTTTGATCATCTCAAATTCGCTATCGCTCTTTTTAACTCTAGTTGATCGCTAAATGGGGTTTTTATTCCATTAATCTCCTGCCCGGTTTCGTGTCCCTTGCCCAAGACGATTACGGTGTCACCACTCTGAGCAATTTTGGCAGCATGCTCAATCGCTTCAGCTCTATCGACAATCACTCTCTGGTTATCACCTAAACTCAATCCAGCTGTCATATCCTGCAGAATGCTCATGGGATCTTCACTGCGCGGGTTGTCGCTGGTAAAAATAGCGACATCACAACCTTCATAAAGCGCCTTACCCATCAACGAACGCTTAGATTTGTCACGATCACCTCCACAACCCAGGACCCCAATCAACCTCGAATCCGTAGTTTCTCTGGCTGTGCGCAATACCTTTGTTACCGCATCTGGAGTGTGAGCAAAATCTACCAGCGCGGTGAAATCCTGTCCGCTAACAATCTTTTCCAGTCTCCCTGGCGCACCAGTCAGAGTGGAAAGCGATTGACCAATAACCAATGGATCCACACCACTGTGCGCTGCTATTGCAACTGCCAGTAGACAATTTTCTAAGTTGTAGGAACCTAGTAAGTTGATACGCCCTTCAATCAGCACACCACTTTCACCTCGGATTACAACTTCATATCCTTTGCCGTCGCCTTGAAGAGATTCGAAGTACCAAGTTGCTTTTTTGTTTTCAATCGAGAGTGTGCCCAGTGGAATACTGATTTCGCTGGCGAGCCGTATTCCAAACTCTTGATCAATGTTGATTAAGGCAAAATCACTCATTTCACTAGTGAATAAGGTGCGCTTGGCTTGATAGTAACTCTCCATGTCACCATGAAAATCCAAATGATCTTGAGTGAGATTGGTAAAACCGGCAACTGAGAAATGCACTCCATCAACCCGATGCTGCACAAGTGCATGACTGCTCGCCTCCATCGCCACTGCTCGAGTATGGCGCTCCTGCATTACAGAAAGGATACGGTGGAGAACATCTGATTCTGGAGTGGTATGAGTTGTGGGATAGAAATCCTCGCCCATGATTATTCCAACAGTGCCAATCAGTCCATTTGAAAACTCCGCATACTTCCAGATTTGATTGAGTAAATAGGTTGTGGTGGTCTTTCCATTAGTTCCAGTTATGCCTGCAACATACATACCTCTACTTGGTGAATTAAAAAACCAATCCGATAGAAAACCGATCTGGGAGCGTGGATTCGGCACAACCAACACGGGGATTTTCAGCTGCTGAAGGGGTATGGAATCGGCACCTGAAAGGTCAGTTATCACCGCCCTCGCACCACGCTCCACAGCGGTTTGAATGAAGGCGCTCCCGTGGGCCTTTGCCCCAGGTAACGCAGTAAAAATCTCACCCTCATCAATACTTTTTGAATTGCTTGATAAACCAATTACCTCAATTTCATAGTTAGCTTTATCAATTGAGATGCCCAGATAGTCGGCAACCTCACCAAGTTTCCTTGTGATTGGAGTGAATCTCTGTATTTCAGCCATTTGTACTTACACGGGATTGGGATTTGATTAACGCGTCGGCAGCCTCAATCTTCGCCTTTAAAGCTTTTTCATCAAGCACGTAGGAGGTGGTCGCAGGAGCCGTTGGCGGAATATGTTGGTCTTTCAAAACAAAACTCATAACTTTATTGAATACTGGGCCACCGAGATAACCACCCCAGTGCAATCCCTTTGGATCTTGAATCGTTACTGAAACAACGAACTCTGGCTTATCTGCCGGTGCAAATCCAATGAATGATGCCGTGTAACCACGATAGCAACCACAGGAATCATCAACTCTTTGTGCAGTTCCAGTCTTACCAGCTACTCGATACCCTGGAATTGCAGCAGATGGTGCGGTACCGGAGGCTGAAACTACGCTCTCCATCATTAACCGCATTTTCTTGGCGGTTTCAGCGCTCACTACTCTCACGCTCTTTTGTTTACCAGCAGGTGTGTATCTTCCGGCAGCATCGCTAATACCCTTCACTACAGTTGGGGTTACGCGAACACCATCATTTGCCAAAGTTGCAAAGACGGAAGTGGCCTGCATTGCCGTTACTGAATATCCCTGTCCGAAGGCAACTGTTGGTGCAGTTGTTCCAGACCAGCCTTTAACATCTAAAAGCTTTCCACTCTCCTCGCCTGGCAGACCTGAGCCAGGTTTTTCGCCAACACCAAATTTCTTCAAGTAGGAGTGCAACTTGTCATTTGAGAGCATCTCTCCAATTTTTATTGCGGCGACGTTGCTCGATACCGCCAAAGCGCCAGCAACTGTCCATTTCATAACACGATGTGGATCATGATCAGAGAAAACCTTGTTAGATTTTTTCAATTTGTCAGGAACTGTCAGGACTGTCTCTGGGCCGACTTTGCCCTCTTCTATTGCTGAGGCAACAGTTATTACTTTGCCGGTTGAGCCAGGCTCATAAACCTCTTGTACGGAAGGATTTTTCCAGCGGTATGGGTCAATACCTTTAGTGTTTCCTGGCGTAAATGATGGATAGGTGGCGTGCGCCAATATGTGACCGGTTTTTGGATCCATAACAATCACTGTTCCGGATAACGCCTTTGAATTTTTTACTGCGGTGCGAATCGCCTCTTGGGCCACCCACTGCACATCGCGGTCAATTGTTAATCTAACTGTGTTGCCCTTTACCGCCTCGGAAGTGATCTTCTGAGTTCCAGGAATTATTGTGCCGCCGGCGTTTGCATAGGTGTACTCACCATTTATGCCGGCCAATGTAGAGTTCATGCTGTACTCCAACCCGGCTGCGCCATTTCCGGCTTGATTAATAAATCCAATCACTGCAGCGCCTAACTCGGCCTCAGGGTATTCCCGCACATAAATGCGCTCTGCAAAGAAACCTGCCAAACGCTTGGCGAATCCATTCTTCTCTTGAGATACCTCTAGGTTGTAACGCTCCACTGCGGCCTCTAATTCACGCCAGACCGCCGGCTTAACAGATTGTGCAATAACGACATACCTTCTTGTTCCAGTCAATTGTGACTCTAATTTGCTGGCATCCATATCAAGAATTGGGGCGGCGAGCTTTGCCAAACGCTTTGGATAATCAATAATCGCTTGATCAGCCAATAATCGATATGCAATAACGGAGCGAGCAAACTCAACGCCATTTACATCGGTAATTGCACCTCTTGGGGCCATTATCAAGGATCTCTTTGCCAGTTCCATATCGGCACGTTTGGCAAACCCCGCAGCCCGGACCGTCTGGACATCAATTAGGCGAACCGCAAAAACGATCAGTAAAACAAGTGAAATTGCAACGACATACCGGATGCGACGCTCGACTAAAGATTTATGGGTCATGGATTTGCCGCCTCTTTAGATGAAGCTGTTTTGGCAAGCTCTGTAGGAATTGATATGTCGAGGAAATGTGGTTTTCTGCTGGGAACCATTCCCAATTTAATTGCCTTTTCAGCCAAAGCTTCAGATGTCGATAGAACCGCAACCTCACGAAGCGCTTCCTCACGTTGTTCATTGATGGCTATTGCTTCAAGTTTTAGCTCGCGAATTCTTACCGCATCATTTCCCAGCAAAATATTGATGCCTAGTAATCCCAATAAACCAGCGGTCAGGATGGCAGCGATTAATCCATAAAAAACCCGATCCGATGCTTGCTGCCCTGGCACTGGTCTTAACTCTGGAACGAGTCGTAAAACTACCTGCGATGATTTCTTTACAACCGTCTTTCTTGACCGTTCAATTGCCGGTGCGAGAGCAGATAGCGCCATTAGAACGCCACCCGCTCAATCGCACGTACTCTGACGGATTGTGCACGGGAATTTTCGGTTATCTCAGCTTCGCTTGCCTTTTCACTACCGCGGAAAACCAATTTGAATTTTGCCGCCAACTCTGCGATTTCTACCGGCAATCCAACTGGAGTTTTTGATTCAGTTGCGGCAGCGAAGAGCTGCTTAACAATCTTGTCCTCTAATGATTGAAAGGACATCACAACCATTCGGCCGCCGATCTCTAAACTTTCAAGTGCGCGCGGTATTGCCCTCTGCAAGATCTCTAACTCTTGATTTACCTCAATACGTAAAGCTTGAAAGGTGCGTTTGGCGGGATTGCCGCCGACCCGTCTTGCAGGGGCAGGGATGCTGTCTTTAACAATCTGGGCTAACTCAGCGGTACTCTTAACTCCACCTTTCTCACGCTGCGCGATGATGTTGTCGACTATTCGGGCGGCAAAACGTTCCTCACCGAAATCGCGGATAACTCTGAGCAATTCACCGCGGGAGTAGCTCTCCAGAATCTCCTGCGCGGTTATCCCTTTGGATTGATCCATCCTCATATCCAGTTGGGCATCCTGAGAGTAGGAGAAGCCACGCTCAGTTTGATCCAACTGCATTGATGAAACCCCTAAGTCAAAGAGAATGCCATCTACATTTTTCAAACCTAGAGAGTTAAGGACCTGAGGCATTTCGTCATAAACCGCATGAACAATTGTGATGCGATCTGAATATTCGGAGAGTCGAGAGCTGGCTTTAGCGATTGCGGTTTTATCTCTATCTAGGCCAACAATCTTTAGATTGGGAAACTTTTCCAATAGAGCCAATGAATGTCCACCCCAACCCAAAGTTGCATCAACAACTATTGGAGTCTTAGCGTTTTCAATTGCGGGAGCGAGAAGGGCGATGCAGCGATCTAGCATCACTGATGTGTGCTCTATTTTCATCTTCCCCTTCTTTTCTAGTTCTTCTTTTGGTGCTTGCTTTTGCAAATTGCTTTTCTTTACTTGCTCTCTGCTCTGGTCACCGCCGGCCGACGGATCTGGGGGTTAAACGGCACCGGGGAAGAGGCGCCGTTTAGTTGAAGGTCGGCGGTGGCCACAAAAGAGAGCGGCCTGACCTAATTGGTATTAGGTATTTGTTTGGGTCTAGAACAGACCCGGGAACACCTCCTCGGAAACATCAGCGAAACCTTTTTCCCGATCTTTGAGGTAGCTCTTCCATGCTTTGGCATCCCAGATTTCAACTCTGGTATTTGCACCAATGACTACGCACTCTTTTTCTAAATCTGCATATTCACGCAAACCACCTGGAATAGTTACGCGACCTTGCTTATCTGGAATTTCATCGTGCGCACCTGCAAACATCACACGCATGTAATCGCGAGCTGCTTTTGCAGTTAGTGGCGCTTGTTTTAGCTGTTCTGTGATTCGAGCAAATTCAGCAACTGGAAATACAAAAAGACATCTTTCTTGACCCTTTGTTATTACTAATCCAGAGGCCAGTTCATCGCGAAACTTTGCCGGAAGTATTAAGCGACCTTTTTCATCTAGACGAGGTTCATGGGTACCAAGAAACATCTGAACCTCCCCCGTTTTTTAAGCAGAACCCCCGTTCTGCTTAATTCCCCACTTTACTCCCTTTTCCTCCATTTTCAACCACTTAGCCCAATTTTTCTGCGGCGCTGATTTGGCACCCCTCCACTACAGATTGATTTTGGGCAACAAAAAACCCGCCCAGTTTTGGGCGGGTTTAGAGAGCTAGGAGTTAATTACTCCTCAAAATTACGACGATCCCAGCGCTGTTCCAACTTGGAACTCCACTTATTTCCACCAGGTGCCTTAGGAGCTTGCACCCGGTTGGTAACCGTGTTCATTAAGCCACCTAGGTTGGTAATGGCCAGTACCGCTCCAGCAAGCGATAGTACGAAGCCAGCGATTCCAAGTGGAGGGGTCTGAGAGATTAGGCCACCGAAAAGCACAAAAATGCCCAGCAAAATTAGGCCAAAGCCGAGGATAACTCGGGTACGGCTCGGGGTCTTTCCGTTGAAGGTTGAAATTAGCCGTGGATCATCGGCGGCAAGGGCTTGCTCCATCTCCGCCAAGAGACGTTTTTCATTCTCGGAAAGTGGCATGCCTCCACAATAGTAGTAAGGAGAAAAAGTGGAAAGTCGAATCAGGTATTTCTAGAAATTGTCTAAGAATCCTCTGAATCTGAGTCATCAACCAACCGCGCTGGACGCACCGAGTGTCTCCCAAACCTCTCAATCGCGCGATCTACCGCATCTTGGGCCTGCCTCCAGCCGACCTCCCGTTCTCCTAGCTCTAGTTGATAAACCGCCCCAGATTGATCAGTTAAATTCTCCAGCGCTACCCCCAAAAGTCGAATCCGAGAACCAGCTAATTTCAAGGATTGGTACAACTCCTTGCTGATCTCGTAAATCTCATGGGTGCCGCTGATTCCTAAGGGAACGGTTTTCGAGCGGGTTAGATTGGAAAAATCAGAGAAGCGCACCTTTATCGAAATGGTTTTACAAAGCAAATCTTTTCCGCGCAGACGATGTGATGCTCGCTCGGTTAATCGCAACAGCTCACGAAAAATCTCCTCTTGATCCTCTAGATCATAAGAAAAAGTTTCTGCAGCGCTAATGCTCTTCTCTGGCGCATCCGGAACTACCTCTCGATAATCTCGGGCCCAAGCCAATTCATAAAGCGAAATTCCGGCGCTATCTCCTAACGCCCGCTTTAAAGTTTCAAGAGGTGTATTGGCGATGTCGGCAACGGTTCGCAACCCCAATCTCTGCAACTCTTCATTGGTCTTTGGCCCCACTCCCCAAATTTCACTAACTGGAAGTGGGTGCAGAAAAGTTAAAACTCGATCTGGCGCAATCTCTAAAACCCCATTTGGCTTGCAACGTCCAGAGGCTAACTTTGCGATGAACTTGGTCGAGGCGATCCCAACTGAACAGGTTATTTTCTCCTGTTCAAACACCCGTTTTCTAATCAACTCTGCAATTTCTCGACCAGTGCCAAATAATCTCCTCGAGCCTGTGACATCTAAGAATGCTTCATCTAAAGAAAGTGGCTCGACATATGGGGTGAACTCCAGAAAGATCTCCATGACTTTGCGAGATACCTCTGAATACCTTTCATGATTTGGTGGAATAAAGATTGCATTTGGTGCCATGCGTTGCGCTCGAGCCACTGGCATCGCAGCTCTGATGCCGAATTTTCTCGCCTCGTAATTTGCCGATAGAACTACACCGCGCGCTCCAGCACCCACTACTAAGGCTTTACCTTTGTACTGCGGGTAATCCAGCTCTGAGACTGATGCGAAAAATGCATCCATATCTACATGCAGAATCGTGGAATGTTCTGGCATGGGTTCACTCACAGAGCGCGAGATTACGCCACTTTTCATAGGCGGCTGATAAATCCCACGCCCCTGTTGCTCTTATTGAAACACCACGGGCACCTGTGCGACGTAAATTACCTCTGACTAAAAGTAGCTTTGAGTTATAGAGCGTCTCAGCATAAGAACGTTGGGCATCTTCAAAAAAGGTTGCATCGCTACAACCATTACCATCATCTAGGGTTACGAAGATAACTCTTTTACCGGAGCGAATCGGTGGGGTTTGCAAAATCACCTTTACTCCAGCCACTAGAACTGAGGAGTTAGAGCGTTGTTTTATTAAATCTGAGGATTTAACCGCTCCAATTTGATTTAAAAACTCAGCATAGAACTCCATCATGTGATGAGAGATATCCATCCCTAAAAACTCTATTTCATTTCTAACCTGTTCATGGGCCCGCAGATCAGGTAAACCGGTTTTAGATAACTCGGGGGTAAAGCCAAAGGTGAGTTGAGAACCACTTAAATTAGATAACGCCTTGCTTGAGGTGCGGGACCATTTATATAGATCATTTAAATGCAGTAATAAATCCCTATGATTCAAAGTGTCGGGATATAAAGCATCAAAAGCTCCAACCATTAACAGCGCTTCACAGGTAGGACGGCTTACGCCACTGCGGTGCACAAAATCAGCCAAATCAACAAAGGGGCGATTACTCAATATCGCATCAATCTCACTATCGCTAATTCCAGAGATATCAGCCAGGGCCAGGCGAATACTGGAATCATTTTCAACTCTGTAGCTGCGTTCAGATTTATTGATATCAAGCTTTTCAATCTTCACGCCAAACCTTCTTGCCTCATCAAGTATCAAACGCTTTGGGTACATTCCTGGATCATGGGTTAAGACCCCAGCTATAAAAGCTGCTGGGTAATGGGCCTTTAGCCAGGCTGATTGATAGGTAGGCAAAGCAAAAGCTGCAGCATGGGCTTTGCAAAATCCGAAGGAGGCGAAGGCGCGCAGCACCTCCCACATCTTGGTAACAACCTCCAAGGAGTAGCCCCGTGCTGTGGCTGCTGGAAAAAACCAATCACAAACCTCTTGTTGACCCTCCTTATCCCCTAAAGCACGGCGTTTTTCATCGGCTTGCGCCAAGGTAACTCCACCTAGTGTTGCGATGATTTCAATTACCTGTTCATGGAAAACAACTACCCCTTCAGTGTCATCGAGAATCTCTAATAAGTCGGGATGAAAAATCTCTCTAGCTTTCCAACCTTGGCGAGCATTTAGAAATGGGGTAATCATGTCGCTCTTAACTGGGCCGGGGCGGAAAAGTGAGATATCAATAATTAAATCGGTAAAGCTTTGTGGAGCGAACTTCCCCACCAACTCTCGCTGACCTGGACTTTCAATCTGAAATAAACCCAATGTCTTGGTTGATTGAATAAGTTCGAAGGTTTTTGGATCATCTAGTGGAATAGCATCTAAATCAAGGGAAAGATTGGCACTCCTTTTCAGCTCAGATACTGAGTAAGCCAAAGCTGATTGCATTCTAACTCCGAGAATATCTAGCTTTAATAGCCCAATAGCTTCTACATCATCCTTATCCCACTGCACCATTGGGTAGTTGCTGGCATTTATTTCTATTGGGGCGCGATCATAAAGACCGATATCTGAGATAACTACGGCGCAAGGATGCATCGCTAAGTTTCGTGGCAAGCCATCTAATCTTTCAGCTAGGCCAATTGCCATCTTCCAAGTTCCAGATGTCAGATTAAGGTTTTTTAACTCTGGCAGATTTTCTAAAGCCTGAGAGATATTTCGAGCTCGAATATGAGGCAGTGATTTTGCTACTAAATCTATCTCCATCGGTGGCAGTGATAGCGCCGCACCTACATCTCGAATCGCATGACGGGCTCGATACTTATCAAACATCGCAACTGTAGAGCAGCGTTGTTGGTAACTCTCAAAGACTTGATCATAAATCTCTAATCTGCGAGCTGATTCAACATCTATATCTATATCTGGCAGCGCCTTACGAAGTGGTGAGCAGAACCGCTCCATTAATAGACCCAGAGATAAAGGCTCGACACCAGAAATCCCTAAAAGATGGCAGACCAAAGATCCGGCGCCACTACCTCGAGCCGCCACTCGGATTCCACTATTTCGCGCTCTATCAGTTATATCTGCAACTGTTAAAAAATAAGATTCATAACCCAAGCTAGCGATGATGGAGAGCTCTTTATTTAAACGCTCCTCTACCTCTGAACTCAAACCACCATAACGCCAATTAACCCCAGCATAGGCTCGACTCTGGAGCTGTGCGGTTAGCTCTAGTTGAGATTTAGCGCCCACAACATCTGGTTCGGGAAGGTGGATAGAGCCTAAGCCGATATCTGACTGTGGCGATAAAACCGCACGCTCAGCCCACTCTGTTGTGGTTTTTAATAACTGCTTTGCATTTCTTTCTCCAGCAGCAGCTGCGATTTTATCGGCAATAAAAATCATTTCATCTGAGTTTTTCAAAAAAGCTTCTGCGTTTTTACGTTCTACAACTTTTTTATGTAGGGGCAGTAAGTTGCGAGTTGCATCTAATACATCAGCTATCGGAGCGTCTTCCCTGCTTTTCATCCTTACCGCGTTGGTTAAAACCGCCGGCAAATCATTATCTCGGGCAAAGTTAAGCATGCGGGCAGCATGGGTAGTGGATTTTGGACCATCACCATAAATCAAATGGGAAACACATTCGATACTTTGATCTAGAAATAAATCTCGAGCAGAGTTAAAAATTAACAAAGCTTTGTCATAACGTCTCGAGGTTAAAGCCCGGGAAATCTCTGAATCTGGACCATGTAAAGCTAATAAGTTTTGAGTGTAGTTTGAGTTTTGTTTTAAAAAGTTAAGATCACAAGGAGCGCCATAATTCTTAAGTTGGGTAACAACCCTGACTAAAGATGACCAGCCTTTGCCTGGTGTGGCCAGCAGGGTGATTCGAGTTTGATTTGCATATGAGATATCGACCCCGATTATTGGAGATATTTGATTTTCCAAACAGCTTTGAGTGAATCTAATAGCACCGGATAAACCATCGCGATCAGTTAAAGCCATGGAGCGCATGCCAAAATCTCTTGCTTTAGCTACTAATGCGTCAGGCAAAGTGGTGCCATATTTAAATGAGAAACCACTAGCTACATGTAGATGGGTGAAGCTCATGATCTTTAACTTTTAAGCCGGGCGTGAGGTGGGACGAATCCGCCATAAACCAACGCCCTCTTCACGCTCTATCTCAAAGGTCTTCATCGCCCCGATTGGAGCCGCCTCAACCCGCCAGAGAATCCGAGATCCATCATCGGGACGGAATAAGCCATCACTGGCCCGATTCCACCAGCCGCCCGACTCCCGCCAAGAGGAGAGGACTGTGTGTATGCGAAAACGCTGCCCGTTGTGGACAAACTCGATGGGCTCGCCGCCAGCTAGGTATATTTCAGATTTTTCGAACATTTGTTCGAACCTTAGCGGCCCGCCCTGACATAGACAACTCCCGGCTCTTTACAGAGTAGACACGCGTCTGTCACCAAACCGTCACCCGGTTCATGCCAGTATCCGTCCGTGATCACACATACCTCTCAAGCGCAGGCCCAGGGCAAATCCCTCCGCCTGCGTATCTCTGCTGTTGCCAGCGCTCTAGCGCTAGCAACCTCCGCATTAGTGGTGCTCACTTCCCCGCAGGTCACTGCAAATACCTACGCAGTACCTGCAGCTCCAGTCATTAAGAAGGCATACCTAACATCAAACGGTGTTCGAGTTGTATTCGACAAAGTTATTGCATCACCTGCAGTCAATGCATATGTAGTTTCTGGCGGAGAAGGCTCCTGCCCAATCACTTTGCCAGCAACAACTACCGGTGTTGTTACTCTGCCAGTAATTGAAGGTCAAACCAGCGCAACCATCTCAGTTAAAGCTGTCAATGCGTATGGTTTCTCCAAAGCTGCAACTTGGAGTAAGACATTTAGTGCAACGGATCTTGCTGGTGTGTCAAAGAGCTCTTGGAAAGCAGTTCAACTTCTACAGCTAAGCGATTTCCATGGTGCAATTGAAGGAACATCTTCCAATGCTGGTACCGCTCTATTGATGAGCGCCTTTGCCGCCGAGCGCGCAAAGAATCCAGCGACTTTCACCATGTCATCAGGTGACAACATTGGCGCAGCTCCCCCAATCTCAAGTCAGTTTGAAGAGATGCCAACTGTGGAGTCGATGAACCTATTGAAGTTTGATGTTTCAGGATTCGGAAACCATGAACATGATCGCAACTTGGCACATGTACAAAAAGTTATTGCCGCCTCTGACTTCCAGTGGGTTGCCTCTAACTACAGCTCCCTAGAGCCACTACAAAGTGGTGCTAAGGCAGCCAAGGCTTTCCACATTGTCGAGCGTGACGGTGTAAGTGTTGGATTTGTCGCTGCAAATACCGATGAAACTAAGGAGCAAATCTTCCCTGGAAACCTAACTTCCAATGGAAAAGATCTAGTCATCTCTGGAAATGTGAATGGCGTAAATGCAGCAATCAAGCAGGCAAAAGCTGCTGGAGCAGATTTTGTCGTTGCGCTTATTCATCAAGGTTGGCAAGAAAACCGCGATGGCGAAGCTAAGGGTAAATTGATTGATTTAGCTCAGCAGATTAAGGGCGCAACGGTGGTATTTGGCGGTCATAGCCACCAGACCTATAGCTCAGCGCTTCCTGGAAATGCAGCTGTTAACGGCGCACTTGTTGCCATGGTTCGCAATGCGGGCCAGGAGTACAACAGAACAATTGTTTGCCTAGATGGTTCAGGTCGAGTTCGTGGTTCAAGTGTTGATGTTGTTCTACGTTCTACACTTGCTTCATTAACTCCAAATGCGGAAGGTGCAGCGTTGGTCAAGAAGTACAAGGACCAACTAACTTCTAAACTTGATGTGAAGATTGGTTCAGTTAATGGAATCTTTGCTCAAGGTGGATCTCCTCAGGTACAGCGTGCCGGTGAAGCTGCCATTGGTAACTTCACTGCAGATGCAATGCGCAAGAAGTACTCCACTGATTTCGCTTACATAAATGGTGGCGGAATCCGCGATAAGTTCCCAGCTTCCACTTACGTACCTGCTGACAAGAGCTTCAACCGTCCAGGTGCCGACAAGGTTGCTCCATACGATGTAACACTTGGTGATGCTCTCGCTGTTTATCCATTTGGAAATACGGTTGGAGTTTCAGTTATCACTGGTGAAAATCTCTGGAAGGCACTAGAAAACGGCGTCAGCAACTGGCCAGGCGATGGTCGCTTCCCACAGATCTCCGGATTCAAGTTCAGCTTTGATACCTCAAAGCCAGTTGGCTCTCGAGTTCAGAGTGTGACCTTGCCAAATGGAACAGCGATTGCAAAGGACTCCCAGGAGTACACCGTTGCAGTTCCTGACTTCATGATTTACGGCGGAGATGGTTATGTCGGCTTCTTTACCCCTTCAAAGGCCAAACTACGTGGACTACTCGTAGATGTATTCATTGAAGCGGTACAAGAGGCATCAGCTGGCGGCAAGGCGATTCAAATCCCTGCCCTAGATGGACGTATCACCAAAGTAAATCCTTAAATAATAGGGTTAGCGCAAAACCGCGCTCGGCTTCGGTCGGGCGCGGTTTTTATTTGCCTCGACACGCTGATTTAGTTGAAATTTCAATAAAATTGGTTTACTCTTCAACTAAATCATGCCCCACTATGAAAGGAAAATATGGATATCCTCCTCGTGCTTGGTCGTGTGCTTTTTGCACTGATCTTTATCAACTCAGGTATCGCACACCTAACCAAACTTCAGGCCATGACAGGTTACGCGCAATATAAGAAAGTCCCTGCAGCCAAACTCTCAGTGATTGTTACTGGATTAATGCTCATCATTGGCGGACTTTATGTTGCACTTGGAGTTTATGCAGATCTAGGCGCGTTGCTCCTAGCTATCTTCCTCGTTGCATCAGCCTTCCTAATGCACAACTTCTGGACTATCCAGGATGAGCAGGCGAAGCAGGGTGAAACCACCAACTTCTTTAAGAATCTCTCTCTCGCAGGAGCTGCACTAATCATTTTCGTCATGGTTGGCAGCGGCGTCGACTTCGGTCCATCCATTACTGAAGGGTTGTTCAACCTCTAAACAAATAGTTCACTTCAGGTGAATTTCTAGTTAATCCCCTGTGCCAAGTGAAGCGGTACGGGGGATTTTCCTTTCCAAAGCGGCTACCTTCGGGTAGTGGAGTTACTGCTAGCCGTAATCTGCGGCCTGGGCATCGGCGCAGTCCTGGGTTATGTAGGTGCAGGTGGGTCCATGTTGGCCGTTCCGGCGCTCATTTATCTATTTGGATTAAATCCTGTGCAGGCTACAACCGCATCGCTGTTGGTAGTTTTTATTGGCGCAGCATCTGGCTTAATGCCCAAGTTCAAAAAGCAAGAGGTCTTGATCAAAGAGGCGCTTATCATTTGGGCCATTGGCTTAACTACAAACTTACTTGGCGCATATCTACTACCCAGCATTCCTGAGAGATTGGTTCTGACGGGTTTTGCTCTTGTACTTATTACCGCTGGGCTCTCAATGTTAGTCCCCTCGCCCACTGCCTCTACTGAACGAAAGATTTCACCACTTGCCCTGATCGCCATCTCTTTAGTTATTGGAGCACTTACCGGCTTATTCGGAATTGGTGGCGGATTCTTAGCAATTCCAATTCTCATTTTGTTCTACAACGTAGCGCCGGCAAAGGCAGCTGGCACCTCGCTGTTCATTATCGCCATCAATACCTTGACTGGATTCTTTGCTCATTTCCGGCACTGGGATGAGGTTAATTGGGCGGTTCCAGCTTTAATGGCCCTGACAGCCCTGGTTGTATCTCGCTTTGCATCGCACCACTCCTCCAAACTCTCGCCAGACACACTGAAGCGAGCCTTTGCGATACTTGTTTTCGCAATTGCTATTTTTACATTAACCGATACTTGGGTGATCTCATGAAGATAGAGAGGTTTTTCGCCGAGCTTGTTGGAACTGCAACATTACTCATTGCCGTAGTTGGATCATCCTTCATGGCCAGTCAGCTAACTTCAGATAGCGCCATCGCACTTCTAGTAAATGCTGCTGTTACAGCGGCGGCGCTAGCGGTTTTAATCAAGGTTTTTTCACCAATATCCGGAGCTCATTTCAATCCTGCGGTTTCGCTGGCGGCCGTTGTTTGTAAGCGGATGCAGCTTAAAGATTTGGTTGGGTATGTTTTGGCCCAGATATCTGGCGCCGTAATTGGAGTAGCGCTAGCAAATGCTATGTTTTCAAATTCCTTTTTGGTGCTCAGTGAAATAGAGCGTTCTGACAGTGGGCAGGTTATTGGAGAGTTGATCGCAACTCTTGGCCTAGTGTTATTGGCGCTTTCCGCGGATGCTAAGTCAGCGTGGAAAATTATTCCGCTGTGGATTTTCGGGGCTTACTTCTTTACCGTTTCGACCTCTTTTGCTAACCCAGCTGTTACTGTTTCACGATCATTAACAGGGGCACCTGCTGGAATCGCACCATCGTCGGTAAATGTCTTTGTCCTTGTTCAACTAATTACTGCGGTAATTGCTGCATCAATAATGGTAAGAAAGGTTAGAACATGAGCAAAACTTCATCGGTGCTATTTGTCTGTGTTCATAATGCTGGGCGTTCTCAAATGGCGGCCGCTTATTTAAACCATTTTGCCGGAGATTGGGTTGAGGTACGTTCAGCTGGCTCTGCCCCTGCCGACTCTATTAATCCCGCTGTTGTTGATGCGATGTTGGAGGAAGGAATTGATATCAGTGCTGAGGTTCCCAAGGTTCTTTCCGTTAGCGCAGTGGAATCCTCCGGTGTCGTCATAACTATGGGCTGCGGAGATGCCTGTCCATTTTTCCCTGGTAAGCGTTATTTGGATTGGAAGCTTGATGACCCTGCTGGGCAAGGCGTTGATGCGGTTAGACCGATTCGCAATCAGATAAAAGCGTTGGTTCAAGATTTAATACAAACTCTTTAAACACTCTCTAGACTTTGCGACATGGATGGCGTCTTAGAAAAAGCTGCAGTTCAACGGGCCAAAGCAGCAATTGCAGTAAGCGGAATGAAAGGTGAGATAAAACTACTTTCAGATAGCGCCCGCACGGCAGCAGAAGCTGCAGCCGCACTTGGTATCGAGGTTGGTCAAATCGCTTCTTCTTTGGTTTTCAAATTGCCAGAATCAAAACCACTTCTTGTCATTACATCTGGTGGACATCGGGTAGATATCGAGCTGGTAGCAGAGTTTCTTAAAGTGCCAGCACTGGCTAGAGCAGATGCGGATTTTGTTAAAGAGATTTCCGGGTACTCCGTTGGTGGTGTCGCCCCTATTGGTTGGTTAAATTCTCCGGCAATTACTCTGATTGATTTAGCTTTAGATAACTATTCGGAAATCTGGGCCGCCGCAGGTCATCCGCATACTGTATTTCCAACCTCATTTGCTGAATTAATGAAGGCTGCCCATGCGACTCCGGCGAAAGTTGGTCATTGAATTGGAATCATTGCATTGCGATATTTCCGGAAGTGGTGAGCCACTGGTTTTGATTCATGGCTTAGGTTCTGCAAGTACGGTATGGAAACCAGTTCGTACTCTTCTAAACCAAAACTTTCAAGTCATTTCAGTTGATCTTCCAGGGCATGGTAGGAGTTCATACGAAAAAGGTCAGCCTATGGATCCACATTCTCTTGCAGGATATGTTTTAGATAAATTAAATTCAATTCAAATTGACACTTTCCACCTATCAGGGAACTCACTTGGTGGTTGGATTGCCATGGAAATGGCCAGCTGGGCGCCAGATCGTGTTCTTTCTTTGACGGGATTGGCTCCTGCTGGATTGTGGCTAAACCCTTACAACGCACGTTATCCAGGCACCGCACTAGCACGGTTTCTGGCGCGCAATACTGCAAAGTTGGCGCCAACCGCGTTGCACTTTGAAACCGCTCGAAAGTTGGGTTTTTCAGATGTTTCACCACGTTGGCGAGAGTTAAGTTATGAAACCTGTCTGGATGCGACACTTGCGATAGCTGGAGCTGAGGGATATTACCCGGCATGGGATGGAATGTTGATGAAAAGGTTTGATAGCTATATCCCCGAGTCAATTCCTGTAACAATAATTTTTGGTGACAGTGATAAGACTTTACCTGCGACTACCTGTCAGGAGCGGTCAATCGCTCCTGCACATGCCAAGTGGATAATTTTCTCTGAAACTGGTCATGCTCCCATGTGGGACTCACCTCTTGATGTGGTGCATGAGATCAAGAAGGCTGCGGAGTTGGCGAAGTGATTCGAGTTTATTTTTGGCGAATTGAAAAAAAGAGGGTTCTCTGGGCTATCTCGAGAATGGCATTGGATCGCATCTCACTTTGGCGCGCGCCCGGTATTAGTTTTTGGAAATTGCTCGGAACAGGCAAGGGAGAAACATTTACTCCTAGTGATGCTGATGCGCTGCGTTGGGGGCTTTTGATTGTGATTGAACCAAACGAGTTTTCACAATTTGAGAATAGTGCATTGCTCCGTCGTTGGCGCGCGCACTCAATCTCCGAGTATGTAGTTGAACTCTCCCCTATTTCAGTACACGGAGCTTGGTCTGGCAAAAAACCTTTCGCGCAGCTATCGCATTCGCCAGCAAATTGGCAGGGAGCCGTGGTTGCGATTACAAGAGCCAGAATCAAGTGGCGCAAGAATTTGATTTTTTGGCGCAGCGTTCCACCCGTAACCAGTAGTTTGCATAGCTCTCCGGGCCTGAAGGCTGCGATTGGAATTGGTGAGGCGCCCATTGGCTTACAGGGAACATTTTCAATTTGGGAATCAGCAGATGCGCTACGCAACTTTGCCTACAGGGGTGAGGCGCATAAGGCCGTTATTGCTGCTACACATCGTGAAAACTGGTACGCCGAAGAGATGTTTGCTCGCTTTGCCGTCACTAAAGAGCTTGGGAGTTTATAAGGCACAATTGCCCTATGTCGGTACGCAATTTTCGTCCTAGACGGGATTCACGACGCACCATCACGCCACTTCAGAACTTCCTTTTGCTATCTGTCTTAACAGTTGCATTGGGGTTGCAGATTGCCTACCCAATTACTGAAGGTGAGGCGCTTCGGTTAATAACAATTGCCACCGTTTACTGGGCGGCCGGCGCGATGCTGTTGCATGCATGGTTTGCATATGGGATTTCCTATGCAATTCGTTTTTTGGTTATTACCTTTTTATACGCGCTAGTTGTAGAACAAATAGGGGTTCGAACCTCTTGGCCATTTGGAAGTTATGAATACTCAGGAACCTTGGGTTATCAAGTTTACGGAGTGCCACTTGTAGTTCCTTTTGCCTGGATAATGATGGCTCATCCAATATTTCTTGCAGCGCGGCGCATAGCACCTAATTGGGTATTTTTAGCAGGCGGATATGGACTTATGGCATGGGATTTATTCCTAGATCCACAAATGGTCTCTGCTGGTCGCTGGAGTTGGGAGATAACAGGTAGAACTGTTCCATCTCAGCCTGAGATTCCGCTTTCCAATACATTTGGTTGGCTGCTAACTGGCATGGGTTTGATGGCGCTATTGAATATTTTGTTACCGAAAGAGCGCAGATCACTAGGTGCTAGCCGTGCCGTCCCTGAATTCTTTTTAGCTTGGAGTTTGATTGGTGGAATTGTTGCAAATGCCTTCTTCTTTGATCGACCTGGCGTCGCTTTTTTTGCCGGATCCGCGCTAGGGCTATATGTTTTGGCTTACTTCATCTCTGTGCGTTTTGGTCGTCGCGATTAATGATGCAGATTTTGGCCGAGTTTCTGTTGGGACTAAACCTATTAATTCTCGCAATTACAGTACTCAATGTCCTTACAGTGCGGGTAGCTAAAAACCGAGAAATGCCCGATTTATTTGATTCTGTTTCAATACTAATTCCCTTGCGTAATGAATCGCAAAACGTACCGGGATTGATGGAATCAGTCCTAAACCAAAAAGGCCTTAGTAACTTTGAAATAGTAGCGCTAGATGACAGCTCCTCAGATGACACTGCAGAGCAAATAAGCCAGTTTTCAGCTGCAAATCTATTTGTTCACTCTGGCTTAGAACTCCCATTTGGTTGGTTAGGAAAGAACTTTGCCTGCCATCAGTTGGCGCAAAAGTCGCAGGCTAAGTATTTGGTATTTGTTGATGCCGATGTACGCCTCAGCCCTTACGCAGTTAGTAGTTCGATTGCTTTGATGGATCGTTTGGACTGGGATTTTATATCGCCCTACCCGCGACAATTAGCTATTTCATTCCTTGAAAGATTGGCCCAACCTTTGTTGCAATGGTCATGGTTCGCCTCACTTCCACTTCGCTTGGCTGAAAAACTAAGTAGACCATCTATGGTGGTAGCAAATGGTCAGTTTCTTATTGTGAAACGAGAGGCCTATTTAAATACTGGTGGCCACGAAGCGATTAAATCTGAGGTTCTGGATGATTTAGAGCTTGGTCGCTTATTGGTACGCGGTGGTTTTTCTGGCGGTGTTGCAGATGGTTCAAAGGTTGCGATATGTAGGATGTATAGCAACGCAGCTGAACTTATTGAGGGATACAGTAAATCCCAATGGCGAGCATTTGTTTCTCCGATCGGAGCGGCAATAGCGATAGTGATTCTCTTTTCCTCTTCCATACTCCCACTCGCTTTAGGTTTGAGTGGCGAAGTTTCAGGGTGGTATGGGTACTTTGCCTTGGTGGCATCTAGACTCCTAGTGGCTTCAAAGACCAATTCGGTTGTTAGCAGTGCTTCTATGCATCCACTTAGTGCTGGACTCTGGATCTATTTGATAATTCACTCTTGGTACCGAAAGAGTCGTGGTGAGCTGGTCTGGCGAGGTAGACAAATATGAGTTACCACCGGGTTACCGAGTCACCTAAACGGGTGATTGTTATTGGAGCGGGAATGGGTGGCTTAGCTACCGCTGCACGTCTAGCTAAGCGTGGCCACAAGGTTCAGATTTTTGAGGCTGCAGAGTTTGCTGGAGGTAAATGCCGAACAGAGTGGATTGATGGTTTCGCATTTGATACCGGCCCATCACTTCTTACTCTCCCTGCGGTTTACCGTGATCTTTTTTTGAAAACCGGAAAACGAATTGAACATCTTCTAAATCTCAAACCGGTCGATCCAGCCTTTACATACATTTTCCATGATGGAGCAAAGGTAGTTTTTCCAAATCTCTCTCATAACAACACCGTCTCTGCGATTACGGCGGCATTTGGTGCACAGGCAGGACAAGAATGGCATCAACTCTTGTCTCGAGCAGAAAAAATGTGGGATGCCTCCCGGGAATCTTTTATTGAAAGTGAGCTTAGATCACCACTTCAAATCCTAAAACGCAAATCTTTTTTAAAGGATCTAAAGACAATTGCACCAACAACCTCCTTACGAAATTTAACCAATCAATACACTAACAATCCTTACTTGAGAAACATTGTTGACCGCTATGCGACCTACACTGGATCTGATCCACGTGAAGTTCCTGCTGTGTTACTAACCATTGCATTTGTCGAAGAGGCTTTTGGCGCGTGGCATGTTGAAGGTGGACTGGGCGGCTTGGCTACAACTTTGGAGTCTCGAGTTAGGGATTTAGGTGTCGAACTTCGATTTAACTCGGCGGTGAAAAGTATCTTACTCAAGGACAAGGTTGCTATTGGGGTTAAGTTAAAAGATGATTCTGAGCATTATTCAGATGTTGTAGTGGCAAATGCTGATGCTGATTTGGTTTATAACAAACTACTTCCTAAAGTTAGGATGGTAAATAGCGCGAGAAAAGCGTTGAAAAAAGCCACTCCTTCGCTCTCGGGATTCAGCTTATTGCTTGGCTTATCGGGAAAATCTAATCTGGGCCACCACACCGTTTTCTTTCCAGAAAATTATGATGCTGAGTTTGATCAGATCTTTAAAGAAAAACATCCGGTTAGCGATCCCGCAATCTATATTTGCAATCCAAATGATCCTAAAATGCTTAAAGATGAAACTTCAGAAAATTGGTTTGTTCTAATTAATGCTCCAAGACATGAGCCACTTACCGGTTTTGACTGGCTGCAGCCCGGATTCAAAGAGAGTTATGCCAACCACATTATTGATCTGATGGAGAGTCGTGGCTTGAAGGTTCGCTCAAGATTACAGGTAATGGATATTCGAACTCCCGCAGATTTGGAAATCAACGTAAGAGCCCCTGGTGGATCTATATATGGAACATCTAGCAATGGGGCGCGCTCGGCATTCTTACGTGCCAAGAACCGCTCTCCGATTAAAAACCTTTACTGCGTAGGTGGATCTGCCCATCCAGGAGGCGGACTGCCTCTGGTAGGAATTAGCGCTGAGATTGTCGCAACAGCTGTCGAAGAGTAAAGAAAACAGTTATTGCTGAGAAGGTTTGAAGCACAGCCCAGAAAACTGATATTCCAAAACTGAGATCGAGTTCGACAGCTCTTGCAACCAAGATGATAAAAACCATGCTGGCTCGGATTGGCCTCTCTGCAGCTGTGACCACCCCAATGTTATGAAAGCCCAATCCTCCAGCACGTGCTCTCATGTACTCCTGCACAAAGGCCGCCAACCAAGCCAAGGCAACCAACTCTAAAGGAGCACCTAAAGAGTAAAGGCCAACCGCCCATATAGCTTCGACTATTCGATCCGCTACAGCATCAAGTGCTGCGCCCCAATTACTGACGCGCTCAGTAATAATTGCCAGTGTTCCATCCAGGCCATCTGCCGCAAGTGATAGCACCAGTAGCGCAATTGCCCAGTTTGTATCAATAAATATTAAAAAACCAGCGGCCAAAAGCAAGGACAAATAACTCAATCCGTTAGGGGTAACCTTTAATTTAGAAATGAAACTGCAAACTGCAAAACTAATAGATAACCAGCCTTTGACTATGCCTTTAACCTCTGCATCACCATGCAGCTTGCTCCACTCTAAAAAGAAATCTTCGCGCTTCACTTTAAACCAATCCGTTTGACAATTTCCTTTGTAGAGATTGCAGAGTTCATAGTATAGAAGTGCAAGCCAGGTACTCCATGATTTAACAACTCTTGGCAAATTTCTACAGCAATCTCGATTCCAGCCTCTCTTAAACCTTTGGGATCGGACTCATGTTTCAAAATTCTCTCTTGCACATGAGTTGGAAGTGGTGTCCCTGAAAGCTGCGACATGCGATTTAATTGTGCAATATTTGTTATGGGCAATATCCCGGGGTAAACAGCAAGTTTAGAACCAGCCAACTTCAAACTTTGAACTAAATCAAAGTACCTATCTACCTCGAAGAAAAATTGAGTGGTCGCAAAACTTGCCCCTCTTCTCTCCTTTTCCAATAAGACCGCAATATCTCTTTTGAAATTCCCTTTTGATGATGGGTGGCCATCTGGAAAAGCGGCAACGCCAACTTCAAAACCTTTCTGTACTCCTAAAGACACTAATTCGTCAGCGTGATCAAATCCATTTGGTGTTGAAATCCAATCCGCTTGTGGTCCGCCTTGAGGGTCGCCGCGTAAGGCTAATATGGATTTAATTCCAGATTCTGAATACTGCTGCAGAATATTTTCCAGCTCTGTTTTGGTGGATCCAACACATGTTAGGTGAGCGATAGTTGGAATGCCGGTGCGCGTGGTTATGGCAGAGGTAATTCTTATGGTGCGATCTCTAGAGGAACCTCCGGCGCCGTAGGTCACAGATGCGAAATCGGGAGGACAATCTGCGAAGGCTGCTAAAGCCTCCCAAAGTCGGCCCTCTCCCGCCTCATCCTTGGGCGGAAAGAATTCAACGGAAAAAGTAGGCGAGCCAGACATATAGCGGGAGGGTACCGTTGCGCCGTGAAATCTTTGGAACTTTCTCAGATTAGACATGAGCTGAATCAGATACTGGCGGAGTTCACCACCTCTCGAAGTGCCAACCTAGAGGGTATTGGCTCAGAGCTAAGGCCTGTAGCTCAGGCGATGACAGATTTCATAAACGATGGTGGAAAAAGATTGAGGCCCCTTTTTGCTTACTTGGGCTACCTGGCAAGTGGCGCAAACCCTCGGCCAGAGATTTTAAAGGCCTGTACAGCGCTGGAGCTAGTCCATGTTTGCGCTCTAATTCATGACGATGTTATGGATGGGTCAGATATCCGGCGCAATAAACCTGCCATTCACAAATTATTTGAAGGTATTCATCGATCGGAGAATTTAAAAGGCGATCCACAAAGATTCGGCACCGCATCTGCAATTTTGTTAGGTGATTTGGCTTTGGTCTGGGCGGATCGAATGTTAGTGGAATCTGGAATCGCTCAGTCAGAGTTTATCAACTGCCAAGAGGTATTCTGTGAAATGCGTGATGAGTTGATGGCTGGACAGTATTTGGATGTTTTGGAAGGTGCGCTAGCTACGACAAGTGTTGAGAGATCTCTAAAAGTAGCTCGATTCAAATCAGGCAAGTACTCCATAGAACGGCCCTTGCACTTTGGAGCCACACTGGCAGGGCGAAGCGATCTCTTCCAAACTTTCTCCAGTTATGGATTACCGCTTGGTGAAGCTTTTCAATTGCGTGATGATCTCCTTGGGGTATTTGGCGATTCCAAAATCACTGGAAAGCCATCTGGCGATGATTTACGTGAAGGAAAACGCACTGTTTTAATCGCGACAACCATGGAGCTGGCAGCTCCAGAAGAAAAGGAAAAAATTCAGAATGGTCTTGGTAAACAGGACATCTCTGATGGAGAAATTGCCGAACTACAACAAATAATCCAGGGTTGCGGTGCAAAGGACAAGGTTGAGAAGCTCATCACAGAGTTGACCGAGCAAGCAGTTTTCGCATTGCGAGATCCACTTATTGACACCAAGATTGCCTCTGGATTAGAGGAAATGGCCATCATCGCTACCCAACGGAGCTTATAAATGCGCACCATCAAAGGTAAGAGCGATCATGTTGTTGTAGTTGGGGCGGGATTGGCTGGACTCAGCACCGCTTTACGTCTCGCCGGTGCAGGTAGAAAAGTTACTGTAATTGAGCGGGAATCTGTTCCCGGTGGTCGAAATGGTTTACTTGAAAAATCCGGTTATTCATTTGATACCGGACCGACTGTATTAACCATGCCAGACTTAATCTCTGATGCTCTCGCCTGCGTTGGCGAGAAGTTGGAGGATTGGCTCGAGTTAATGCCCCTTCAGCCTTTGTATCGAGCTTTTTATCATGATGGATCTCAGTTAGATGTGCATGCCGATACCGCTCAAATGGAGGCTGAGATTGAAAAGGTAATCGGAAGTGATGAAGCGGCGGGATATCGTCGGTATGTCGAGTTTGTTACCAAGCTTTACCGCTATGAAATGAATGATTTCATTGATAGAAATATTGATACGCCATTTAACTTGCTTACTCCAAATTTGGCCCGGTTGATTGCCCTTGGTGGGTTTAGAAGTTTAGCGCCAAAAGTTTCACAATTTCTAAAAGATCCCAGAACTCAGAAGGTTTACTCATTCCAGGCTATGTATGCCGGAGTGTCTCCACAGCAAGCATTGGCAATTTATGCGGTTATTGCCTACATGGATTCAGTGAATGGCGTCTTCTTTCCAAAGGGTGGAATGCATGCACTTCCGCGCGCTTTGGCTGGAGCAGCTGCAAAGCATGGCGTTGAGTTTAAGTACAACACAACAGTAGAAACAATTGAGAAGAGTGGTTCTAGAGCTACAGCTGTAATTACCTCGACTGGCGAACGGATCGAATGTGATGCACTGGTCCTAAATCCTGATCTACCGGTAGCCTGGCGAGATCTATTAGGGAAATCCCCGTTATCAATCAAGCGCCTTAACTACTCACCTTCTTGTGTAACAATTTTGGCCGGCTCCTCACGAAGCTATGATCACCTAGCTCATCACAACATTCACTTCGGTGAATCTTGGGATGGCGTATTTGATGAACTAATCAAGAAGAAGACTCTAATGAGTGACCCAAGCCTTTTAGTTACCGTTCCTTCAAAGGATGATCCTGCACTCGCTCCCAAAGGTAAACATAGTTATTACATTCTCTTCCCTACCCCAAACCTCGATGCTGATATTGATTGGAAGAAAACCAAACTCCAGTACCGCGATCAAATGTTAAGAACTATGGAACAACGTGGTTACACAGGTTTTACCGATTCAATCGAGGTTGAACACATAACCACGCCATTGGAGTGGGAAGCCATGGGACTAGAACGTGGTGCACCCTTTGCTAGCGCACACACCTTCTTCCAAACCGGACCATTCAGACCAAAGAATTTAGCTAAGGGCTTTGACAATGTGGTGTTTACTGGAAGTGGAACGCAACCTGGGGTTGGTGTTCCTATGGTTCTTATTTCGGGAAGATTAGCAGCTGAGAGAATTGTTGGGCCGGTCAAGTAGTCTTTAATCAACCATGGATGAGTTAACAGCGGCTGGAATTATGCAACCAGCACTTCGAGCCTCTTATGCAGAATGTAAAAGACTAAATTCGCTGCATGGTAAGACTTATTACTTGGCGACGTTGCTGCTTCCAAAAGCTAAACGTCCCCACGTGCATGCCTTATATGGATTTGCTCGCTATGCCGATGAAATCGTTGATGATTTATCCTCCACACTTTCAAATCAGGAAAAATCAGATTATCTGAGACGCTGGAGCGATCAGATGCTGCAGGATATCTCTAACGGCAGAAGCTCTGACCATGTTGGGGCAGCCTTAGTAGACACGGTACAGAAATTTGAAATTCCCATCTCCTACTTTGAAGCATTCCTACATTCCATGGCTATGGATTTAACCGTGACCGAGTATCAAGTCTTTGATGATCTCATGGAATATGTTTATGGATCAGCTGCGGTAATCGGATTACAAATGGTTTATGTGTTGGGAACGTTAGAAGGTAAAAAGAATGAAGCGCTGCCTTTGGCGGAAAATCTCGGAGTTGCCTTCCAGCTTGCCAACTTCATTAGAGATGTTGGCGAGGATTTGGAGCGCGGCCGTGTTTACCTGCCCTTACAAGAGCTGAAACATTTTGGAGTCTCCAGAAAAATGTTGGTAGAGCGAAAGTTAACGCCACAGGTAATAGAAGCTTTGAAGTTTCAAATTAATCGGGTGCGTGAGCTTCAAGCCAAAGCTAATACAGGTATTGCCCTGCTAAATCCCGAGGCACGTCCCTGCATAGAAGCAGCCAGCGAACTTTATTGTGGAATCGTTGACGAGGTTGAAAAGGTTGATTACGACGTTTTCAATCACCGTGCCAAAACCTCAACCCTGCGTCGCGCCAAAGTGGCTCTACCAGCTTGGTTTAAAGCGATCCAGGCTCGATAGCCTTAATCTCTCTGTATGCCTTTTCTACCCCAATACATCCATAATGAAATGGTCATTACGATCATTGTAAAACCGAAAAGTAAATCTTCTGCAGGGGCGGAAGCAATTCTCAGTCCTGTTATCGCATCAGCACTGTAGGTAAGTATTCCTCTAGATGTGAGCCACCAGTTTGTTATTAATTGGAAAAATACCAAAATTGCGTATGAGTTCCAAAAGCTTTTACGCTTCAAAATCCTAGAGCGGGTAATGTATAGATCAAAAACTACTACCAATGGAACGGCAAGCAGAGCTAATTGGTTGTAGGTCATACTTCATCTCCAAATGACCAGTGTTTCTTAACGGCGCGAACCGCTTCAATTGTCATCAAAGCTGCTAGCGGGACTACCAAGAAAAATAGAAACTCTTCTAACGGGATACCAGATGGTCCATAAATCCCAACAACTTGTTGTTTATCAAAAAACCAGTGTCCAGAGTGGACAGCGTAATAATCCCACATCAGAAAAACTGTTGCGGTCGGAATAATGCTTAACAGCGCCCTTTTCATCCTTCGCAATACACCAACTTTGAAAATAAATTCCAGCCAAAAAGACCCAACCACTGTAAAGGCCAGCATGGCGAAGTAACTGTATTGGAGCACGTCTTATGTTAATCTCTATGCCAATCGGGAGCCAAAAGTTGGCTGAGAGGACCTAAGGGTCGACCGTTAGACCAGTTCGGTAATGCGAATTGGAAGGGAGCTAATCATGTCTGTTTTCTTCACCGCTTGGGGTTATGGCGTCACCTATTTGGAGTTTGCCTCTGTAATTGCATCTTTTATTGCGGTAACTCTCGGGGCTTTAGGTAAGAGAATCGCCTGGCCTTGGTGGGTAATTAGCAGCACCTTGTACGGAATTTTTTTTTACCAGGTTGATTTATTAGCCAGCGCCTTATTGCAGATTGTTTTTATTTCAGCCGCGGTTTGGGGCTGGTTTGGCTGGAACGCCACTGGTGCCCAACCCAATTATATGAGCAACAAGGAACGCTGGATGTGGGCGCTGGCACTGATCGGCATGTGGTTGGTTAGCGCTCCGATTCTCTCTGACATTGGAGCAGCAGCATCTAGGCCAGATTCATTCCTATTGGTTTCCAGCACAGTCGCACAAATTGTTATGGTCTTGCAGCGCCATGAAGCTTGGAGTTTATGGATTGGCATAAATCTTTTTGCCACTTATCACTACTCAAATCAAGAGTATTGGTTCACTGCAGTTCTCTATGTTGTGCTAACGATTCTCGCAGTATTTGGCTGGTTTAGCTGGCGCAAATTGCAGCAGAAGGCTCAACTATGACAAAGATTTCAGCTTCATCCCTTTCTGATGTTGTTTCAACCATAGAGACTAGTGAAAGACGAAGTAGATTTGCTCGGATAATTGCGATCGATGGTCATGCGGGTGCGGGTAAGACCACCCTGGCAAAAAAGCTGCAGAGTAACTATTCCGACCTAAAGGTTGAGGTGGTTCATATGGATGACCTCTATGACGGTTGGGATAACGCGCTCAGTGTGGCATTAACTAAGAATTTGGAGATTGGTATCGCAAAGCCAGTTAGTGAAGGCAAGTCATTCGAATACCGTAAGTTTGATTGGCTAAACATGAAGTACGGTGAACTTCAAAGATTCATGGTTCCCGATCTTTTAATTCTCGAAGGGGTTGGATCTGGGCAACGGGCGGTGCGCAAGTATTTAGACCAGCTCATTTGGATTGATATTGAAGCTGAGGTCGGTTTAAATCGAGTTCTACGGCGTGATGGTGATTACATTCAAAATCACATGATTCTCTGGCAAATGCAGGAATCAGAGCATTTTATACAGGAAAACACCCGCGATTGCGCGACTATTCGCATCGATGGGATGAGTTTCATCTAAAATTCCATCCGTGTCAGATTTAACGGGTGAAGTAATTGATGGTCGATATCAACTCACTCGAATTGTTGCCTCGGGTGGCATGGCCACCATTTATGCAGCATTAGATTTGCGTCTTGACCGGCAGGTTGCGGTGAAAGTTATGCATCCTCATTTGGCTCAGGATGAACAATTTGTCTCTCGCTTCATCCGGGAGGCAAAAGCTGCGGCCTCACTATCCCACCCAAATATTGTCGCCGTTTTGGATCAAGGTTGGAATCAAGGTGGAACACCATGTGTATTCATAGTCATGGAGCTAATTGAAGGTTCAACTCTAAGAGACTATCTACATGAGCAGGGTGCACTACCAGTTGAAAGAGCCCTGCAATTAGTTACGCCTGTCGCAAGTGCGCTCGCGGCCGCACATAGGCTAGGAATTGTTCATAGAGATATTAAGCCGGAGAACATTTTGGTTTCCAAAGAGGGCCGCATAAAAATCGCTGATTTTGGATTAGCCCGTGGAGCTCTGCTCGGTAGCACCATGACCGCAGAGTCCAGCGTTATTTTAGGAAGCGTTTCATACCTCTCTCCCGAGCAGGTACAAAGAGGTGTTTCCGACGCTAGAAGTGATGTTTACTCCCTGGGTATTGTTTTGTTTGAACTTCTTACTGGTCAGAAACCTTATCAAGGTGAAGATCCGGTTCAGATCGCAATACGCCATGTAAATGATCGTGTGCCGGCTCCTTCGACACTAAACCCAAATATCTCACCAGAGGTCGATGAGTTGGTTTTGAAGGCAACCGATATAAATCCTGATAAAAGGCCAAAAGATGCTGGCGAGTTACAGGAGTTACTAAGAACTCTCTCTGAAAAGCTTGACCCCAAGCGAAGGCAGTTGAGTTTGGAGTTGGATCTTCCTCCAGTGCAAATCAAATCAAACGCAAAAGAGAGCAAAAACCGAAACAAGAAAACTATCCAGAAAGAGGAAACTGTGGCGAAAAAAGAGAAAACCGCGTCCACAAAGAAGAGCAACGCCTCTCCACGGGTTAAGCGAAATCGGAGGATTGCGGTTGGGCTGGCATTAGTCCTCGGAATCTTTTCCTGGTACATAGTTGTTGGTCCGGGCTCAAGGGTTGTTGTGCCATCTCTGGCTGGCCTGACCACAAAGCAGGCTAAAAGCCAATTGGAGGATTTGGGTTTAAACCTAGTGATTGCCCGCGAAGAGTTCAGCGAGGATATTCCGGAAGGAAAGGTAATCTCTTCACAACCGGCTGGTGGAGGCAGAGTTGATACCGATGGAACTGTTGAAGTAACCGTATCTCGCGGTAAAGAACGTTATTCAGTTCCCAATTTACAAGGTTTAAAGATTAAAGTTGCAGAGAACTTATTAAAGGATAAAAAGTTATTTTTGGGTGAGGTATTAGAAGAGTTTTCCTCGGAGTTTCCTAAAGGTTTCATCATGCGCTCTGCTCCCACCGCAGGTGAACGGATTAAACGTGATAGTCAGGTCAACATATTTGTTTCAAAAGGTATTGAGCAGATTGGTGTAAGTAGTTACAAAGGAAAGAGTGGAGAACAAGCTCTAAATGAGCTGACTGAAGCTGGCTTCGAGGTAGATATCAAGTACATCTTCAGCGAAGATTTACCAATAGGTGCCGTAATAAGCCAATCCCCTGCAGCTGGTGAATTGGATAAGGGAGGCAAGATAAACCTATTGGTATCAAAGGGTTCAGAGTTTGTCTTTATTCCTAATATTTTTTCCCTCGATCAAGATAAAGCGGTTGCAACGTTGAAGGATTTGGATCTCAAGGTGGTCGTTAAGACTGTTGGAAACAAGAAGACTAAGGTGGTAACCAACGTCTCACCAAAGGTAGGAACCAAGGTAAAACGTGGCTCAACAGTGACTATCACTGTAGGGTGACCAAATGCCAGCAAAGAGCAATAGCTCATCTGTAAAGAAGCCAAGAATTGGCGCTCATGTTCCAACTACCGGAGGCATGGCAAAGCGTTCAATTCAATATGCACAAACCATTAAAGCGGAGGCAATTCAGGTATTTGCATCCAGCCCCAGAACCTGGGCTATGCCTCCTGCCAACCCAGAAGCGGACCAAGCATTTATTGTTAAAGCTCAAGAGTTGGATATTGAAACCTACGTGCACGCCCCATTCTTAATCAACTTGGGCTCCCCTACTGAAGCAACCTATAAAAACTCTCTGGCCTCAACACAGTACTCACTAAAGCGAGGCCGAGATATCGGTGCTCTTGGCGTAGTAATCCATACCGGATCGGCGGTCGACGAGGCTCATGTTAAGCAAGCTTGGAAACAGATCCATCAGGGCATGATGCCGATCTTAGAAAAATTAGATGACAAAGATCCTTGGTTACTTCTCGAACCAACAGCGGGTCAAGGTCAATCACTTGTTAAGAAATTAGATGATTTAACAAAATACTTTGAGGCTCTGGAGTGGCATCCCAAGGTTGGTGTCTGTCTTGATACCTGCCATGTTTTCGCAGCTGGCCATGACATTAAGACCAAAGGTGGCATGACCAAAACTATTGATCTGTTAGTTGAAGTTGCTGGTAAGGAGCGAATCCAACTAATACACGCCAACGACTCGATGGATGTTTTGGGTTCACTTAAAGACAGACATCAGAGCTTAGGCGAAGGAGAGTTAGGAATTAAACCCTTTGCCGAATTAATCGCACATCCTGCTATTGCAAATGCACCACTTATATTGGAAACCCCCGGTGAAGAACCTGAGCATGGTCGCGAAGTTGCCGCCCTTAAGAAAATGCGAGATAAATAATGCAGATGAAATTAGCACCGTGGGCTCTGCTTGCGGTTGCAGCAATGTGGGGAATTTCCTTTGTCTGGATGAAAGATATATTGGATCAACAGGATGTTTATAGCTTTCTAGTATCTCGATTCTTGGTTGCAGCCTTTGCAATGGTGTTGATAAAGCCATCGGTACTTCGCGTCTTCAATAAGGAGTTGATTGTCAAAGGTTTGACCATAGGAACCGCCCTGGGGGCTGGCTATATTTTGCAAACGCTTGGTCTAGAACGTACTACTCCAGCAATCACAGGATTCATAACCGGCCTATATGTTGTATTTACCCCTCTTCTAGCTTTTCTATTTCTAAAGGAAAAATTAACTCTGTTAATGAGTTTTTATATAGCCCTGGCAGTGGCTGGTCTTGCCATTCTTTCAGTAGATGGTTGGAGTATCGGAGTTGGAGAGCTATTTGTCTTAGCTTCGGCAATCTGTTTTGCACTGCACATAATTCTGCTTGGTGCCTGGAGTAAGAGTTTTGACGCTTACGCATTAACTATTATCCAGTTAGTTGGATGCGCGATCTTGTCTGCTATCCCTGCATTTCTAAATGGGTATAACGCTCCGCCAGATTTACAGGTTTGGTCAGTGGTTATTTTCACCGCGGTGTTTGCAACAGCCTTTGCTTTTGTAATTCAGACCTGGTCACAAGCCAGAATCTCTACCACGAAGGTGGCGGTGATTCTCACTATGGAGGTGGTATTTGCCGCCATGTTCTCCTTCATGTACGGCATGGAGCCATTTACTCTCCGTCTTGTTGTAGGTGGAACCTTGGTTTTAATTGCTATGTTGGCGATTGTGCAACCTAAAGTTTCTGCAAGGGTTCACAATAACGAGACCACCTGAGATTATTCCTCTATGAAGGACTCTATGGAGTTAATCGACCTGCGTTCAGATACCGTTACCAAGCCTTCTGCTGGGATGCGAGCTGCAATTGCAGAGGCTGTGGTTGGTGATGATGTTTATGGTGATGATCCAACCGTTAACTCGCTTGAGCAAAGGGTCGCGGATTTGTTTGGTAAAGAGGCAGCGGTTTTCACTCCGACTGGATCACTGGCCAATCAACTAGGTATTAGAACTTTGGTTGCTCCCGGAGAAGAGCTTCTGTGTGAAGCAAACTCACATATTGCACGGGCAGAGTTAGGCGCTGCCGCGGTATTTAGCGGAATAACAACTAGGACCTGGCGGGATGAGAGAGGTCTTTTGGACCATTCCAATGCGCTTAGTTTTGCCAGACCAAACTCTGGACCATATTTGGTTTCTACAACAGCAATTGCTATTGAGAATACCCATAACTTTGGTGGTGGAACAGTGCAATCACTCTCTGAGATTCAGAGGTTGCACGCTGCGGTCCAAGCTCAAGGAATTGCCATGCACCTAGATGGGGCCAGAATTTGGAATGCCCATGTTGCCAGCGGTGTAGCTTTAAAAGAGTACGGAACATACTTCGAAACAATTAGCGTCTGTTTATCAAAAGGTCTAGGCGCACCTGTTGGATCACTGATGATTTCAACCAAGGAGAGGGTTGCAAAAGCAAGAGTTTGGCGTAAGCGATATGGAGCAGGCATGAGACAGATCGGTTTGCTCGCAGCAGCTGGCCATTACGCCTTAGACAATAACATTCCACTTCTTGCAAATGACCATGACAATGCAAAGAAGCTAGCAAAGGCGTGCCAAGAGGCCCAAGCGACAGTTATAAATCCAGATTTTGTCGATACTAATATCGTGGGATTAGATCTTGCGGGAGCTAAGTTATCCGCTGCAGAGTTTGCCTCAAATGCAAAATCTGAAGGATTATTGATAAGTGCCTTAGGGCCTAATTATGTAAGGCTGGTAACCCACATGGACATCACAGCACCGCAGATTCAACGGGCCAGTGAAATCTTGCAGAGTTTGTTACAACGCGCCTTCGTGGCTTAGTAACCACTCTTTGGCTTTAAGACCATAAGCGTAATTTCCTAATCCGCCACCGGTTTTGACAATGCGATGACATGGAACAACTATGGCCACTCGGTTTTTAGCACAGGCAGAACCTGCTGCCCTAACTGCTTTCGGTGAACCAGCTTTATTTGCAAGCTCTGCATAGGAGATTACATTTCCAACTCTGACTTTGCGCATCGCACGCCAAGCCGTTTGAGAGAATTCCCCTCCAGGCTGCCTTACCTTTATCCCATTAATTGCCGACAAATCTCCCTCAAAGTAATCTCTAATTAATCCAGTTATATGATTGGGATTAACACTTCGCTTAATCTCTGCATCAAGAGAGCCTTGGATCAATTTATTGACTGAGAGAAAGCCGCAGGCAACCAAGGTATCGGCCTCAGTTAATATGGTTAGTTTTCCAATCGGGGTTTTTAACTCCTGATAGTTCAGAATTTCAAGGTTCATTCGCTCTTACAACTTGCGGTCGCGCAACATCTCAGCGACTAAAAATGCAAGCTCCAGAGATTGGGTGTGGTTTAGTCGAGGATCACAGGCGGTTTCATAGCGAGTTGCCAGGTCATCATGGGAAATTTCCTCTCCCCCGCCTACACACTCAGTTACATCATCACCAGTTAGCTCGATATGAATGCCACCTGGATGAGTTCCTAGGGCTTGATGAACCTCAAAAAATCCCTTTACCTCTTCCAAAACATCATCAAATTTACGGGTTTTATAACCACTTGGAGCCTCGTAAGTATTTCCATGCATGGGATCGCAGACCCAGAGAATCTTTGCGCCAGAATCCTTTACCGCTTTAACTATGGCTGGTAAAACCGCTCTGATATTTCCAGCTCCCATGCGGGTAATAAAGGTTAAACGACCAGGTTCATTATTGGGATTCAACTCTTTTATTAGCGACAATGCATCTTCAGGAGTGGTCTTTGGACCAATTTTCACACCGATTGGATTCTTGATCCTCCTCGCAAAATCCATGTGCGCGCCATTAATTTGCCTGGTCCGTTCTCCTATCCAGACAAAGTGTGCGGAAACATCATAAGGATCACCGGTGCGGGAATCGATTCTGGTGAGCGCCTTTTCGTACTCCAGAATTAAGGCTTCATGGCTAGCGTAGAAATCAACGGTCTTGAACTCTTCAGGATTAACACCTGCACTGCGCATGAAGTCAAGCGCACGTCCAATCTCATTTGCCATTGCTTCATAGCGGGCACCAATTTTTGAATCTTTTATAAAACCCTTATTCCATTCATGGACCAATCTGAGATCAGCAAAACCACCTTGAGTAAAAGCTCGAACTAGATTTAAGGTCGCTGATGAGGTGTGATAAACCTTTACCAAACGAGAAGGATCTGGGTTTCTAGCCTCGGCGGTGAACTCAAGATCATTAACCGCATCCCCTCTATAGGCAGGAAGGATTACCTCGCCTCTTTTTTCAAAATCATTACTGCGAGGCTTTGCAAACTGCCCCGCCATGCGACCCACCTTTATTACCGGCAAGCTCGCGCCGTACTGCAAAACCGCTGCCATCTGCAAAATTGTTTTAATGCGATTTCTGATCGAATCAGCAGTAGCGGCAGCAAAGGTTTCAGCACAATCTCCACCTTGCAACCAGAAGGCTTTGCCTTCTGCTGCCTCAGCAATACGTGCCTTTAAGTTGTCACATTCACCTGCGAATACCAAAGGAGGTAAAACTTTTAACTCATTTACCGCTTTATCAAGGGCCTGAGCATCTGGCCATGAAGGCTGCTGGGCAGCTGACAGTGTTGAATCAAAAAGATTCTCTAACTTAACTGCGCCGCCGGGATTGATATTCATGGCTCTAAGGGTAGATAACTCGGTATGGCTCGTGACGGGTAATTATCCGAAGAAGACTTCTGCTTCAGCTAACAAGGCTGGATCTACCGTCTTCAACTTTTCAGTTGCTGAAGCTAGTGGAACACGAGCGATGTTGGTTCCATGAAGCGCGACCATCTTGCCCCAATCACCCTCGTGAGCTGCTGTAATCGCATGAAGTCCGAAACGGGTAGCTAGTACTCGATCAAATGCGGTCGGGGTTCCACCACGTTGAATGTGACCCAAGATTGAAGTGCGGGCCTCTGTTCCAGTGCGCTTTTCAATCTCCTTGGCTAGCCATTCACCAATTCCCGACAACTTAACATGTCCGAAAGCATCCAAGGTTGAGTCTTTGGTAATCAGGTCGCCATCCTTTGGCAGAGCACCTTCGGCCACCACAAGGATTGGTGCGTAAGACTGCTCAAAGCGTGACTCGACATATTTGCATACCTTGTCGATATCAAAGGGAACCTCAGGGATCAAAATGCAGGATGCTCCGCCAGCTAAACCAGAGTGCAATGCAATCCAGCCTGCATGGCGACCCATAACCTCAACAATTAAAGCGCGGTGATGTGATTCTGCAGTTGTGTGCAAACGATCAATCGCCTCGACTGCGATATTGACCGCAGTGTCAAAACCAAATGTGTAATCAGTATTGTTTAGATCATTATCAATAGTCTTAGGAACACCAATTACCTTTACGCCCAACGCATCTAACTTGGTAGCTACGCCCAAAGTATCTTCGCCGCCAATTGCGATCAACGCATCGATATTCATTTTGGCAAGATTTTCCTTGATGCGCTCTACGCCATTCTCAATCTTGAATGGATTGGTACGTGATGAACCAAGAATGGTTCCGCCTCGCGGCAAAATGCCTCGCGTCGCAGCGATGTTGAGTGGCATGGTTAGTCCTTCAAGTGGTCCCTTCCAGCCATCACGGAAACCTACAAACTCGTAGCCGTACTCTTTCTCACCTTTGCGAACTACTGCGCGGATTACCGCATTCAGACCTGGGCAATCTCCGCCACCTGTCAGCACACCAAAACGCATAAGAACAACTCCGATTAATTTGGAATATAGTGAAGTGGTCTTCTTTGACCTGGACCAATTCTAGCCTATGAAAAAATCCTTGATATTAACGACTTACCGTTATGCCTTTGCCAACCACAACAATCCCACCAGGTGAAACAGTAAAACGTTGACGATCTCGCTCTAGGTCGTAACCAATAGTTGCACCAGGTTCCACTATTACATTCTTATCCAAAATCGCATTCTTAATCTTGGCACCCTCACCAACCTTGACCGCTGGCATCAGTACTGCACTCTCGATTGCAGCATCCCGGTTAACCATTACATCATAGGAGGCAACGGATCTGCGCAACTCTCCCCCGGAAATAATGGAGCCTGCCCCTACAACCGAATCAAAGGCGATGCCACGCTCAGAGAATTTAGCTGGTGGGTTTGAAGGTGGATTTGTGAGTATGGGCCACTGACGGTTGTAGAGATTGAAGATAGGAAGCGGGGAAACTAAATCCATGTGGGCATCGAAATAAGAATCTATTGAACCTACATCGCGCCAATAACCTTTGTCACGTTCTGTTTCACCAGGCACTACATTGTTTGCAAAGTCATAAACCTTAGCTAAGCCCGCTTTGGTCATCGCAGGAATTATGTTTCCGCCAATATCGTGACGACTTTCTATATCCTCAGAATCAATTATCAACGACTCTTCCATTGCATCGCGTCGGAAAATGTAATTTCCCATGGACACCAAAGCTAAATCAGGATGTCCTGGCATAGCTGGTGGATCTTTAGGTTTTTCATGGAATGCTTTTATGGTTATGCCATCTTCGGCTAGTTCGATTACGCCAAAATCTGAAGCCTCGCTGCGCTTAACCCGGATGGCTGCCACGGTAACTCCAGCATCGGTTTGCAGATGTTGTTTGTACATTTGATCAGGATCCATGCGATATACGTGATCGGCACCAAAAACAATTACATGTTTTGGATTTTCATCATGAATTAAATTGAAGTTTTGCAGAATTGCATCTGCGCTTCCCGTGTACCAACGGGGACCTAGTCGCTGTTGTGCCGGTACTGGAGTTATGTAATTACCCAATAAATTTGACATGCGCCAAGTAGTGGTTATGTGACGATCTAGAGAATGTGATTTGTATTGAGTCAACACTGCAATTTTCAGAAAGCCTGCATTAACCAGATTAGATAGAACAAAATCAACTAAACGATAAGAGCCACCGAATGGAACCGCTGGTTTTGCTCTATCAGCAGTTAGCGGCATCAAACGCTTGCCTTCACCGCCAGCAAGAACTATTCCTAGGGGAAGATCAAGGCGGGCCATGTCCTAACGATACTCTTGGATGGTGGGCAATAAACAGGTCAAGGTCGCCATGATTACTAAGGAATGGCCCCCACATATTTACGGTGGCGCTGGTGTGCACGTAGCAAATTTGGTCTCGGCACTAGAACAGATCCCTGAGATTTCCGCTGAGGTGCATTGTTATGGCCCAACTCGCACAGGCGCCATTGGTCATCAACTTGCCGAAGAGTTGAACCAAATAAACCCAGCCTTTCAAGCCTTGCTTCTCGGTGAGGAGATTTCAAGATGCCTAGCGGAAGTTGATGTCGCACATAGCCATACCTGGTATGCCAACTTTGCAGGTCATCTTGCCGCAAAGATATTTGGCATTCCTCATGTCGTAACCGCTCACTCTCTCGAGCCACTTAGACCTTGGAAAGCAGAGCAATTAGGTGGCGGCTACCAAATTTCTTCCTGGATTGAAAAGACCGCTTATGAAAACGCCTCTGCGATTATTGCTGTTAGTGATGGAATGAGGGCTGACGTTCTGAACTCTTACCCTGAAATTTCAGAAGATAAGGTTGTTACGATTAGAAATGGGATTGACACAGAACTTTTCAAACCTAATCCTGATGATTCGATTTTAACTAGGTACAAAATCAAAGCTCCTTTTGCAATGTTTGTCGGAAGAATCACCCGACAAAAAGGTTTGGCGCATTTGTTGCGAGCTTGGAGGGATATTTCCTCGGAATACACCTTGGTACTAGCTGCCAGTTCACCAGATGAACCAGCCATTGGTAAAGAGGTTGAGACCCTCATTGAGGAATTATCTAATTCAAAAGGTAATGTCATTTGGATTAAGGAAATGCTGAGTAGGCATGAACTAACCGCACTTCTGACTCAGGCACAAGTTTTTGTTTGTCCCTCAATCTACGAGCCACTCGGAATTGTTAATCTAGAAGCGATGGCTTGTGAAACTGCGGTAATCGCCTCTCGGGTGGGTGGAATACCAGAAGTGGTAAATCATGAGGAAACCGGCCTACTTGTCGATTATGTAGCGGATTCACATATATTTGAATCAAATCTAGTTGCAGCCTTAAACAAAGTTTTGAATGATGGTGATTTAGCACACCGCATGGGTAAGGCTGGCCGATCGCGAGCAATTAGCGAATTTGGCTGGGATAAGGTTGCACAACAAACACTGAATCTGTATCGGAGCGTATTGAAGTAATGACAAAAAGAGGTTGGGGGCTTTTTGCTCTCGTGGGATTGCTATGGGGAATCCCCTACTTATTCATGAAAGTTGCCGTTGAGGAGTTATCGACCCCACTTATTGTCTTCGCCCGTGTGCTCATTGGCGCTGTCGTACTTATCCCGCTTGCTTATTTTAAGAAGGAATTACTCTCAGCATTAAAGTATTGGAAATACATTGCTATGTACGCAGTTCTAGAGATGGTTATTCCCTGGAGTTTGATTACTAGCTCTCAGCGCGATCTTTCTTCGGGCGTAGTTGCCCTATTGGTAGCAACGGTTCCAATTTGGGCTACATTTTTCGCTCATCGTAGCGGAGATACATCTGCAGCTCATCGCACACGTGTTTTCGGAATCGCAATTGGTCTAGTAGGCATCGCACTGATTGTTGGAATCGAATCACTCAACGATGTAAACAACTTGGTGGCGCTATTCAATGTTTTGATCGCGGCATTCTCTTATGCCTGGGCGGTCAACATGATTACTGCAAAAGCGCCAAATGTCGCTGGAATCGCGATTAATGGATTGGCGATGGCCATATCAACTGTGGTTTTTGCTCCATTTGCCTTAACCCACTTGCCAGAACAAATGCCTTCTAATGAAGCCATACTCTCTACTTTGGGACTAGGCGTCTTGTGCACTGCAGCTGCTTTTTGGATTTTCTTCAAGGTCCTAGAAGATATAGGTCCGGCTCGCGCCTCTCTCGTGGTCTACCCCAATACCGCAATCGCCGTGGTTCTTGGAATCATCTTGCTTAACGAAGAGCTAACTGTGGCAATACTTGTTGGTTTACCTTTGGTGTTGATTGGTTCCTATTACGCAAGCCGTAAGCCGAAGACCCCGATTATTGCTGGTTGAATCCCAGTTTAGATAAAGCTTTTGCATCGCTTTGCCAATTTGGCATTACCTTTACATGTAGACCTAAAAAGACTCGACCTTTTAATTTCTTCTCAATCTCTTGACGCGCGTTAGTGCCTACTTGTTTTAGTCGCTCGCCTTTGGCGCCGATAATGATTGCCTTCTGGCTATCGCGCTCGACCACAATCGAGGCGTGTATATCAAAAAACGGCCTCTCATCTGGGGTGCGTTTTTCACGCTCTGAAATCTCATCGATTATCACCGCAATCGAGTGCGGCACCTCTTCAAATACATCAGCGATCGCTGCTTCCCTAATTAAATCAGCGAGCTGAATTTCTAGCTCTTGATCGGAGGTCATATCAGCTGGGTAAAAGGCTGGTGACTCTGGAGCGTACTTTGCTAAGAGATCTAGCAATAGCTGTACCTGATCATCGGTCTTGGCAGAGAGGGGCACAATGTCATCCCAAGAAAAACCGGCCTGCTCTGCCAATTTGCTTGCTGCAATTAACTGTTCTGGAAGTTGAGGCTTTTTAGCCATATCAATCATGGTTATTGCACAGATCTTCTTTGCAGTTTTGTGGGTTGCTATTTCTTGTGCAATAAAGAAATCTCCCGCTCCGATAGCTTCGACGGCAGGGATGCACAAGACAATTGCATCGACTGAATCCATGCTTTCACTGACCATGGAGTTGAGCGCCCCACCCAAGAGTGTTTTCGGTTTGTGCACTCCCGGCGTATCTACTACCACCAATTGAAAATCATCTCTAGTCACGATGCCGCGGATTGCGTTACGAGTTGTATTTGGGTGATGAGAGGTAATAACAATCTTCTCGCCAACTAACGCGTTTACTAAGGTTGATTTTCCAGTATTGGGCCGACCGACAATCGCTACAAAAGCTGCTTTATGTGACATCAGCCCCAAGGGTACTAGTAATTTTTGGTGCTAATGGCATCAGAAGTTCTAGCGCATCACTGACTGAGGTAACAATCTCAGCACATCTCTCACCTATCAACCTATGACAACCATCGCTGGTTGGCGAAGTAATAGGCCCAGGAACCGCCATGACTATGCGCATTAACTCTGCCGCATCTCGCGCAGTTCGCAGAGATCCACTTCTAAAAGCCGCTTCTACGACGATAGTGCCTTGTGTCATCGCTGCGATAATTCGATTTCGGGTCAAGAATCGGTCCTGTCTAGCTTTCTCATTAGGCATCACCTCGGATATCAAGGCACCTGTTTCGCAGATTTCGGCAAACAATCTCTCATTTCCTGCTGGATAGTTGATAGATACCCCTGATGCTAATACCGCAAAAGTTTTACCCTCTGCTGCAATTGCTCCGCGATGTGCGTGGGTATCAATTCCATAGGCGCCGCCACTTACCACTCGCCAATCCCGATCGGCAAAACCTGCGGCAAACTCACTAGCTATTTTGGCTCCGTAAATAGTCGGATTTCTAGTGCCCACAATTGCAACTGCATTTCCCTCTATCTCGTTGCCTTTAACAATCAGGCCAATCGGAGGCGCTGCTAAATCATTTAGGGCACACGGCCACTCTGCTGAGTCTTTGGTTATGAAGCGTGAACCAGAGTCGGAAATTTGCTCGTACAGCTCATCGGAATTACTATTCAAAATCTTATTTTTAATGCGTTCGGCGGATTTTCGCTGATCAAGGTAAAAATCAGCGAGAATTCTTTCAATTAACTCGGAGGCGCCCAGTCGTATTAACTCTTCGCACCAGAATTTGGAACCACCCTCTATTGCGTTGAATAAGACAACTTTGTCTTTATCTATCATGCGGCTATCTCCGTAGCCGATCGCAGACTTATTGCAATCTCTAACTCTTCGATTCCAGGTATCGTGACCTCTCGGAGATCGGCAATACTCCAACATAAGCGAAGTAATTTATGAAATCCCCTTGCGGTAATTTCCTCACGATCAATCAGATTGTGTAGCGCGCTCATAGCTTTTTGCTGAGCCTTAAAACGGGTTCGAAGCAGCTCGGAGGGAATTTGGGAGTTAAGCGAAAAACTATATTTAGTAAATCTATCTGCTGATATTTGCCGGGCTTTTTCTACCCGAGCCCTAATTTGAATACTGTTTTCTCTTGGTGATAAGTCTGCCAACTCCACCCTAGTGGGAGTATCAACTTTGAGCCGTAAATCAATACGATCTAGTAACGGTCCAGATAATTTGCTTAAGTAACGTCTAACCTGCAGTGAGGTGCATTGACAGCCTCTGCCTTTACCGGAAAATCTGCCACACGGGCAAGGGTTGGCTGCTAAAACCAACATGAACTGCGCAGGAAATTTAAAACTGCCAATCGCACGGGTTATCTCCACGATTCCCGATTCCAGTGGTTGGCGGAGTGAGTCAAGAATTCCATTGCCACACTCGGGAGCCTCATCTATGAATAGCACCCCGTTATGAGCCAGGGAACAAGCCCCCGGTCTAATTGTTCTTCCACCTCCGCCAACCATTGCGACGGTAGTTGTGGTGTGATGTGGAGCGATAAATGGTGGACGTTTTTCCAATACATATCCGATATCAAATGTGCCAGCGACAGAGTGAATAGCTGCAACCTGTTTTGTCTGACTACTTGAAAGCCTAGGCAAAATTGTAGGTAGCCTTTCAGCCAACATGGTTTTCCCGGTTCCGGGTGGGCCAATCATTAAAAGATGATGACCGCCAGTAGCAGCAACCTCCATGCCAAACTTAGCAATTTGCTGCCCAGCAACTTGAGAGAAATCTAAGTTTGAATTCAATTCAGCGGTATCTCGATGTTGTAAAGGCGCTATTTGGCAGGAGCCGCTTAGGTAGCCAATAACCTGAGAGAGATTTGTGGCCGGCAAAATCTCCAGATCCTCAATCAGTGATGCTTCATCAGAGTTTTCTACTGGAAGTATTGCCCGCCTTGTTCCTTGTTTGACGGCGGCCAACAACATCGGCAATATCCCCCGAATGGGTTTTAGAGTACCTTCTAGCGATAACTCTCCAATCAATATCAGCCCATTAAGGGTTGTTGAAGGAATCTGACCGCTAGCGGCAAGAATTGCAATGCTGATCGGTAAATCAAACCCAGAGCCACTTTTTGGCAACCATGCCGGAGAAAGTGAAACGGTTATTTTATGTTGTGGCCAAATTAATTTGGAGTTTTGAATTGCAGAGCGAATTCGATCTCGAGATTCATTTAGAGCAGCATCGGGTAAGCCCAAAAGTTGATAGCTAGGTAATCCCTTGGAGACATCAGCTTCAATGCTGACTAACTCACCATCAATTCCCAACAGAGCGACACCCTGAGTCATAGCAAAGCTCATGAAATATCCTCACGGTAATCAATGCTGAGCTCTCCGGAGCGGCCTAACAAAACCCCTGAAACATCTATTCGATAGGCGCAACCCAGTCTCTGATGCGTGGCGAGCCAGGCGAGGGCCAATCTCTGCAATCTGTGCAGCTTGACGGCGGAGATTGCCTCTAATGGTTCTCCATAATCATTACTGGTTCTAGTTTTTACCTCGACAAAGATAATTTCATTTATTGGAGAGAGAGCGACTATATCCAGCTCTCCTTCCTTAATTCTCCAATTTCTATCGAGAATTTGATATCCCCTAGAAACTAAGAGTTCGGCAGTTGCTTTCTCCCCCGCATGACCAAGTAACTCCGCTTTTTTGTTAAGTGCCATGGCGCGAAGGTAGTTTTCAAGTTGCTGACCTAAATTTAACTGCAAGCAAATTGTGTGAAAATCTAATTGTTGATAAGTGCTGCAATGTTGGCGTAGGAGCGACGGTGTACCTCGCTGACGCCATATTTCTTCAAACTCTCTTGGTGACTCCGGGTGACATATCCCTTATGTGCTGCAAAACCGTACTCCGGGTATTTGGAATCTAGATCCTCCATAACCCGATCCCGATAAACCTTTGCCAAGATTGAGGCGGCTGAAATTGAAAGTGCAACTTGATCTCCCTTCCAAACCGCAAGCGCAGGGGCCGGCAATCCCACGATCTCGTATCCATCAGTCAAAATGTAGTTAGGGTTGATAGAGAGAGCGCTAATTGCGCGCCGCATCCCATCTAGATTTGCGCGATGTAATCCTATGGCATCAATCTCTGAGGGAGGGATTTCGATAATTGAATAAACCAGGGATTCGGAAACAATCACATCAAAGAGAGTCTCGCGTTTTTTTGGGGTCAGCTCTTTAGAGTCTATAACCGCTTCCAAATCCGGCGAGTTCAAATCACGCAAGATGACCGCTGCAACGACTAATGGTCCAGCGCATGCACCGCGTCCAGCCTCATCAACGCCAGCGATTCTGGAGATTCCGGCAGCGATTAACTTTTGCTCAATCATGCTCGGTCAATCACTTAAGATTATTTTGAAGTTACAGGAATCTCTGAAAGATCTTTGCCAACCTCTAATAAGCCGATATTTTTCCAAGGCCAGATAATAAATAGAGCTCTACCGGTAACTTTATCTAGCGGAACCATGCCTTTATTTGGATCGTCGGTATGAAATCGTGAGTCAGCACTTGCGCCGCGATGATCTCCCATCACCCATATGAAATCTTTCGGAACAGTTACATCGAACTCGGAGTCCGATGGTTCATCGCCTGGATAAATGTATGGTTCATTTAGAGCAACTCCATTTACCTCAATCTTGCCTTCTGCATTACAGCAAACGACTCGATCACCGCCAACGCCAATCACTCTTTTAATTAAATATTGCTTGGCAGGGTCTGGCATAACTCCTACAAAAACCAAGGAATCTCTGACAACTTTTGCTAAACCAGTTTTTTCATCATACGGAGCAGATAACCAGTTGGCGGGATCTCTGAAGACAACAACCTCTCCCCTTTTTATATCTGAGAAAAGTGCACCTAATTTGTTTACTCCGACTCGATCATTCACCAAAAGAGTGTTCTCCATCGAGCCTGATGGAATATAGAAAAATTGGACGAGAAAGGTTTTAACGATAATTGATAAAACTAAAGCGGAGACCAGCAGGATTGGAAGTTCGCGAAGCGTTGACTTCTTAGCTTTCGCAAACATCAATCTACGACCAAAATAGGTCGGATTTAAGACTTAGCTTCGTCTGTGGTTGTCTCAACAGCTGGGGTTTCTTCAGCTGGGGTTGCTACCGCTTCCGGCTCAACTACTGGAGCTGTTGCTGGAGCAGACTCTGCCACAACTGGAGCTGAGTAGATTGCCTCTAGATCCTCTGCACCACGACGCTCGCGAATTTTGGCGGCCTTGCCACGAAGTTCGCGTAGGTAGTAAAGCTTGGCACGTCGAACTTCACCTTTACGTACCAACTCAATCTTTTCAATGACCGGTGCATGAACTGGGAAAATTCTCTCCACGCCAACACCATAGGAAAGCTTGCGAATTGTGAAGGTCTCGCGTGCGCCAGATCCCTGACGAGCGATTACTAGACCTTGGAAAACCTGAATACGGCTCTTGTTACCTTCGATAACTCGGACGTGAACCTTAAGTTCATCGCCAGGACGGAAGTTTGGGATGTCCTTACGTAGGGTGGCGGCATCAACCGCATCTAGAACGTTCATGGTTTGTCCTAACAGCTTGGTATTGAAAGTTTTGTGGCTTATTAACGGCGGTATCTTGCCACACCAGCTCCCGAACCGCTAAATCACGCTCAATCTGGGCTGGCCCATCCGGAGTAAAGGCTCCCCGGCTACTTGGCCTCAATCTGGGCCAGCAAGGCATCATGCAAGGCAGCTCCCGCCACAATCACCATGTGCTTTTCACCATTCCAGATTCCAGATCTGATGGTCAGTTTCGCACCAGCCTCAGTAGCTATTAGACCTGCTGCCGCATAATCCCATTCATTGACACCTGCCTCGAAGTAGGCATCAAGTGAACCACTGGCGACATGACAGATATCGACAGCGCAAGCACCAAGACGTCGCAAATCTCGAATATTCGGAAGAAGTTTCTCGATAAAACTTGCTTGTGCTTTTCTATTCTCTAAGTCGTATGCAAATCCCGAGCCAACTAAAGCTCGATTAAGGGCTACAGGGTCATTGCACTTTAGGGGTTGGTTATTCAAGAACGCTCCCGCCCCACGGCTGGCTTTCCATAATGAATTGGTGGAAGGAGAGTAAACAACACCGGCTAAGAAACCCTTCTCATCTTTGGCGGCAATACTTATGCACCAACCAGGTAGATCGTAAAGATAATTGACTGTTCCATCTATCGGATCAATAACCCAGGTGATCCCGGATTTGCTCTCTTTATTTGCACCCTCTTCACCTAACAAACCATCATCGGGGCGCGCCATAAGTATTTGCGACACAATCAACTTTTCACTCTCGTGATCCATTTGAGTAGCGAAATCAAAAACTCCACTCTTTTGATCCAATTCAAACTTTGAGGGACGTTTCTGTAGAAGTTCGCCAGCTTGTAGAGCTATCTCCTCTGCAAGTTGCATTAGTTCCGAACCTAATTTCATGTTCTCATCTAATCACATAAATACGCGGTAAATGTGAAAAGAGGGCTCAAGTAGACTTGCTGCATGCTCTCCTCCTACAAACAACTCTTTGCTATTCCCGGAGGGTGGAGATTCTCATTTGCCGGCTTCATATTGCGCATGCCAATCTCCATGCTTTACATAGCAATCGTCTTGTTTGTAGTTTCAGAGACAGATTCATACGCTCTAGCGGGCGCCTTATCTATGTTCGCCTCTGTTGTACTCGCTATTGCTACCCCTCTTTGGTCACGGGCAGCTGATCAATTTGGACAAAATAGAGTCCTTTCTATTACCGCCCCTGTTCACCTAATATTTTTAGGGTTATTTGTTTACTTAGTTAAATCTGATGCTCCAACTTGGAGCTGGTTCTTGGCAGCCATGATTTTTGAAGGCTTTGTTATTGGTTCAGGACAGATGGTGCGACGCCGTTGGATTCACGCTATAGGCGAAGATCGAAAACTAATTGACACCGCTTATTCTTTTGAGGCGATGGTTGATGAGATTATCTTTACGAGCGGTCCGGTAATTGCAACGATATTTGCATCTATTTTTTACCCGGCTGCAGCAATATTTGCCGCAATGGCATTTTTGGCTGTGGGCGCAGTGCTGTTCTTGCTGCAAAGAAATACTGAACCACCGGCACATCCCAAAGAGCCAGGAGATGACCACTCTCTATTGATTAAAGATAGATTCATCAGAGCGCTCTTTATTCCCATGATGATGGTGGGTGCTTTTTTTAGTTCAACGGGTTTAGTCATTGTTGGCTACTCAGATGAGTACGGAGTGCGTGAGTACAGCGGGCTGTTTATCGCAATCTGGTCTCTAAGCTCAGGAATATCCGCCTTCATAAGTGGCACGATTCATTGGAAACTTAATGAAGCAAAGAGATTTATCCGTTCTTTAATTGCTTTAACTCTGCTGACTTTACCTATTTTTCTTTCAGCGCAGATATTCCCTGGAAATCTATGGATCATGGCATTAGTTTTATTTATCAACGGTTTAGCGATTGCACCACTATTGACTGCAGGGCTCGCGGTTGCAGAACGCTCTGTTAGCGAGAAAAGAACTACAGAGGTCTTGGCTTGGGCGATTGCTGCCTTAAATCTGGGCGGTGCTATACCTACCGCACTTACGGGCTACATCATTGACACATTTGGTCCATCTGTCGCATTTATTGTCCCGGTTGGATGTGTGGCGATTGCGATGCTGACACTTCTTCCCTATTACTCAGTCTGGCGACAGAAAATGGCCCAAATCCCAGCTTAGGCTCCAATGAATTTTCCACCTACTATGGCAATCTTTACCCGTGACTGAACTAAGAGTTGTTGGCAAATCTGAAGATGGAGATCATCTCGAGTTGGCTGACTCAGAGGGAAATAAATTTACCGTTCGGGTAAATGATTCTCTAAAAGCCGTAATAAATGAAAGAAGATTGGCATCAGTTGCTGAACCTACTCCACAGTTCTCAATCAAAGAGATTCAATCCCGTTTGCGCGCCGGAGAAAGTTATGCCGAAGTTTCGCGAATCTCTGGGTTATCGCTAGAAAAAATTGAACGTTATGCCAGTCCGATCATGCAGGAGCGGGCTTGGATTATTGAGCAGGCAGAGAAAGCTTCACCAAAGGGAAGTTCCATGCCTTTATCGGAGTTAGTGATTCATAGATTGGCACCACGTGGCGTGAATATGAATCAGATTTCCTGGAATACCTGGCGTCTCGATGATGGATCCTGGAATCTAGTTTTGAGCTATCCATCAAGTGAAGGACATTCGGAAGCAACTTGGACATTCGATTCAAACAAGAGAACTCTCTCATCAAAGGATGATGGTGCTCGTTGGATAAATGGTGAAGAGATTCCCACCAAGCAAGCGCAGCGAAATGATCGTATGAGTGATCATGGAGTCTTGTTCCCAGTTGAAGGAGAACAACTTCAACCACCGAGGCTGGTTGCGGTGCGTACTGATCCACTTGTAGATGAGCGTGGTGTAATCGAAGAATCTCCCGCTAAAGAAATCACCCCGGATGCGAAGAAAGATGGAGTAACTCGTCGTATTTCTATTCCGTCATGGGATGACATTATGTTTGGGAAGAGTAAGAAAAGAGATGGCGAGGAAGAGGAAAACTAAAGCTGATGAAGTAAGAGAGGAATCTCTAACTCAGCTTTTGTAATACCGCCGTGATGTCCCACCATTGCTAACTGCAACTCCTCACGTTCTTTCTCCACCAAAATTAACTCCCCATTTGCTATTGCGATCAAATCCCCTACTCGCTGTTGATTTGTCTCAGTAACAGTTGCTCCAAACAAACCATTTCTTATTGCCTCTTCTCGAGTAAATAGTGTTACTTGATTTCCAAAGTACTCCTGCCATTGTGACTTAGTTTCCGCCACAGCACCTTCTCGAATATATAAGTAACGTACCCGCGGTTCCCCTCCGAGTAAATCAACGTTTTTCAGTAACTCATTTTCTTTGCCCAGTACGCAATAATCAGAACGGTTGATCATCCCGTGATCAGCAGTAATCCATAACCTGGTTCCTTTTGGAAGATTCTCGATGAGCTTGTTTATTAACTCAGCGGCCTTTCGCATAGCAACATAAAACCTCTCTGATCCAAAACCTTCTCTATGCGAGGCGTCATCTACATCGTTTATATAGACATAGGCGAATGAATTTGGTTTTCTTAAGGCAACCACAGCATTGGAAACTAGGTCATCAACTTGATTTGCACCTAAATAATCAGCACCGCGAAGTGCGGCTCGAGTGAAACCAGTATCTTCATAGCGTTTTGCGGCAATATGTGAAACTTTTATTCCTTGTGCATTAGCTCTTTCAAACAGAGTTTGTTGTGATTGCCAAATGTATGGATCAACACGTTCATCCCATTTCAGGGCATTGAGCAATCGTTCTGGAGTGCCGCTATGTGGTACCCGCATCGTGTAGCCCACCATGCCATGCACACCTACATCTGCACCTGTTCCTAAGGAGGTGAGGCTGGTAGATGTTGTGGAGGGAAAGGTGGCGGTTAAGAGATCCAAACTAGATATCTCACTAAAGATTGATAGCTCCTTCTTGCACAACTCAAGGGCGTTTCTTCCCATGCCATCTATCAACAACAAACACTCTCGCTGCCCAGGATTGTCAGAGATTCCCAGGGGGTTGTTTGTTCCCGGCACTCCTAGAGTTGAGAAAACTGATTGAGATAGATCAGAGAGCAGTGCCATCACAGCCATATCTTTCCAGTAATCTTGAGTTCATGATTCGCTATTCCGAGGAAGTAAAGAGCGCGCTAGCCAAAAATCTACCTCTAGTTGCTCTGGAGTCCACCATCATCAGCCATGGGCTTCCCCGGCCGACAAATATTGAGGTAGCTAGTGAGGTTGAGGAGATTGTTCGCGCAAATGGCGCTACCCCAGCCACTATCGCCATCATTGATGGTGACATCCATGTCGGTCTCGAAAAAAACTATTTAGATCGAGTCGCAAATGATGAATCAATTTTGAAGGCCTCAATTAGAGATCTAGCAACAGTAACCGCCAAGAAATTGAGCGCCGCTACCACGGTGGCCGCAACATCACACATCGCACATATTGCTGGCATCTCATTTTTTGCAACCGGCGGACTGGGCGGCGTACATCGCGGAGCGCAAGAAACTTGGGATGAATCAGCAGATCTACACTCTTTAGCATCGATTCCGGTATTGGTCGTAAGCGCAGGGGCTAAGTCGATTCTTGATGTCGCTGCAACACTAGAAAGATTAGAGAGCTTCTCCGTTCCCATTATTGGATATCGAACCAATCGATTCCCTGGGTTCTATCTATCTGATTCTGGTTTTGATTTGGAATATAGGGCTGACTCTGCCGCTGAGATTTCGAAAATCTGGCAGGCGCGAAATACTGTTTCTACCAATAACTCTGGCATGGTGGTTGCAAATCCCGTTAAGAATCAGATGGATAAAGCTTTGCATGAAAAAACTTTGCAGGATGGTTTAGCGGCTTCGCAAAAGGCTGGCATTAAAGGAAAAGCGGTCACTCCTTTCCTTCTTGAGTACTTCCACTCCAACACAAATGGGGATTCCCTAAGAGTGAATATTGAAATCATCAAAGAAAACTCAGCTTTAGCGGCACAAATTGCAGCCGCAGATTCAAAGTTGAAGCATTAGAAATGCCAAGAATCTTATGTGTTGGCGATTTGATGCTTGATGTAGTCGTACTAATCGACTCCCCAATCAACTACGCCAGCGATACACCTGCCAAGATTTCAACCCATGGTGGTGGAGCCGCTGCAAATACCGCAACCTGGCTCTCGTACTCGGGCCATGATGTCTACTTTGTAGCCCGCACCGGCGATGACGCGGCAGCTGATGCGGTAATTCGAGAGTTGGATGCCTGGAAAATCGAACATGGAGCGCTCAGGCATACTGGTTTAAAGACCGGCGTGGTCGTTGTAATTGTTGATGAAAGTGGACAGCGCACCATGTTTCCCGATTCAGGGGCAAACTCTGGATTGAGTAGCTTCGACTTACCGAGCTTAGATGGATTTGATGCCGCCTTTATTTCTGGCTACTCACTATTTAATAAAGCTTCTAACTCGGGCGTATTAGAAATGATAGATCAGATAAAGTCAGCGGGAATTCCTTTGTTTTTTGATCCCGCTTCGGTTGGAACTATCTCTCAATTTGGAAAAGATGCAGCTGTTTCATATCTCTCCAAGATGGATATTTTGCTAATGAATGAGGAAGAGGCGCTCTATCTATCAAATCAAAATAATTGCGAAGCAGCCCTTGTTGAGTTAACAAAACAGGTTGAAACCGTTGTTATCAAACGTGGAGCTGCTGGTGCAATGGGAACCTCTTTAAACAGCTCGCCGGTAGTAGCTAAAGCTGATGCAATTAATCCAATTGATACCACCGGTGCTGGTGATGCTTTTGCTGCTGGTTTTATTCCAAGTTGGATAGAAAACAAAGAATTAGATCTAGCTATGTCTGCTGGAAACAAGTTAGCAGCCCAATGTGTTGCAATTATCGGGGCTAGACCGAGCGTCAATCCCCAATAAACCTCTCTTTACTTGGCAGAATCCCGCCCATGGCAAAATCAGATTCGGGTAAGAGCTCTAAGAAGGCAGCAGGACCAAAGCCTGGAGAGTTCCCTGGCAAAATCGTTGATGTCGATGTTTCATCAGAGATGTCCGACTCTTTTCTAGAGTACGCCTATTCAGTTATCTACTCACGTGCGCTTCCTGATGCGCGAGATGGATTGAAACCGGTACATCGCAGAATCCTGCATCAGATGTCTGAGATGGGCTTACGTCCAGATAAAGGACATGTAAAGAGCGCCCGTGTTGTTGGAGAGGTAATGGGTAAGCTGCACCCGCACGGAGATGGTGCGATTTACGATGCCTTGGTTCGCATGGCGCAAGGTTTTTCTATGCGATTGCCGTTGATAGATGGGCATGGAAACTTTGGCTCTCTTGATGCTGGCCCAGCTGCAATGCGCTACACCGAAGCGCGCTTGGCTAACTCAGCATTACTGATGGTGGAAGAGGCTGATGAAGATACGGTTGATTTCGGCGCCAACTACGACGGTCAGATTATGGAACCGCTTGTACTCCCTGCAGCTTTTCCAAATCTTCTAGTTAATGGTGCAACTGGTATTGCAGTTGGTATGGCTACCAATATGGCGCCGCACAATCTCGGTGAGGTAATTGCGGCCACAAAACATCTGATTGAGAACCCTAATGCAACTTTGAAACAGTTAATGAAGTTTGTTCCAGCTCCAGATTTTCCGACCGGTGGCTCAATAATAGGTAAGGAAGGGATCTTGGAGGCGTATCAAAACGGTAAAGGTGCTTTCAAAGTACGTGCCAAGGTAGAAATAGGCAAGGTCACCTCTCGCAAACAGGGCATAACTATTACCGAACTTCCTTTCAATATCGGACCGGAGAAGGTTGTAGAGCGAATTAGCGATCTAGTAAAAGCCAAGAAGATTCAAGGGATCTCGGACATCATTGATCTAACTGATGGTCAATCCGGAACCAAGGTAGTTGTCGAGGTTAAGAATGGCTTTGAGCCTGAGCAGGTATTAGAGAATCTGTACAAACTAACCCCGTTAGAGGATGCCTTCTCAATTAATGCTGTTGCATTAGTGGAAGGAAAGCCAAAGACTCTAGGATTAAAAGAGCTGCTTCAGGTCTTTATTGATCACCGCATTGAGGTAGTCACTCGCCGCTCTAACTTCCGTAAAGAAAAGGCCACCGCACGACTTAACCTGGTCGATGGATTACTAAAAGCGATTATTGATATTGATAAAGTGGTGAAAATTGTCCGAGGCAGCGATGATGCCAATGAAGCAAAAGTTGCATTAATCAAGAGCTTTAAGCTCACCGATGAACAGGCTACCTACATCCTTGATATGCCACTTCGTCGCTTGACCAAGATGTCCAAGATTGAACTTGAAACCGAGCAAAAAGAGTTGAAATCCACCATCTCTAAACTGACCGCGTTGCTAAAGAGTGATGAAGCTTTGCGCAAGCAGGTTGCAGATGAGTTAAGCGAGGTTGAGAAGAAGTTTGCTACCCCGCGCCGAACCCTTATCGCCTAAAGATTGTGGTTTAAGCGTCAATTCTTTCGCGGTCAATATCGGCGGTTGCTATGAACTCCTTGCGTGGAGCAACTTCGTTGCCCATCAGAAGTTCAAACATCTTTTCTGCATCAGACGCATCCTTGATTGTTATACGACGCAAAGTGCGATGTTCTGGATCCATGGTTGTCTCCCGCAGCTGGTCGGCATCCATTTCACCTAAACCTTTGTAACGTTGAATTGGCTCCTTCCAGCGTTTGCCATTTTTCTTCAAATCATTGAGTAACTTCTTCATTTCATCATCGGAGTAGGTGTAATGCACCTCGCCTTTTTTGCCTCCCCCTCCCATTACCTCAATACGATGCAGTGGCGGAATTGCTGCAAATACCCGGCCATCATCAATCAATGGCTTCATGTATCGATACAACAAGGTAAGCATCAAACATCTAATGTGGGCGCCATCAACATCGGCATCTGACATCAAAATAACCCGGCCGTACCTGGCATCTTCTAATGAGAAGGATTTTCCAGAGCCCGCGCCGATCACCTGAATGATCGCAGCGCACTCAGCATTGTCGAGCATCTGTGACAATGAAGCTTTCTGCACATTTAGGATCTTGCCCTTCAACGGCAAAATAGCTTGGAACTCAGAGTTACGTGCCGCTTTGGTAGTTCCCAAAGCAGATTCACCCTCAACGATAAACAACTCGGTACGAGAAACATCCTCAGAACGACAATCAGATAATTTGGCCGGTAGTGAGGAGCTCTCCAAGGCATTTTTTCTGCGCTGTAACTCTTTGTGAGCACGAGCAGAGATTCTGGTGCGTGAGGCGTTGACCACCTTCTCCAAAATCAACAAACCATTAGCTTTATCGATGCGCTTTGTAGTTGTGAAGAACTTCTTTAGCTCATCAGAAACTACCTGCTGCACGATACGGGTAACCGCCGGGGTACCCAACACCTCTTTGGTCTGACCCTCAAATTGTGGTTCAGACATACGCACTGTTACAACTGCGGTCAAACCCTCAACTATGTCATCTTTAATGACATCTTGTTCATTTTTCTTCAATACACCTTTGGAACGTAGAAACTCATTAAAGGTTTTGGTTAAAGCTTTTTCAAATCCTTGAACATGGGTTCCACCCTTTGGGGTAGCAATAATGTTTACAAAGGATCTAACCGTGGTTTCATATCCATTGCCCCATTTAACGGCGATATCTACATCCATATCCCGTTCCACCTCTTTGGGCTCTAGATGGCCTTTCTCATCTAGGACTGGAACGGTTTCTTGATAATGGCCCTTACCGGTTAAGCGAATTACATCGCCAACAGCTTGATCAGGTTGAATGAAGTCGCAGTACTCAGAGATACCGCCTTTATGGAAAAAGGTTTGCGAGCTTTTATCCTTGGTGCGATTGTCATTTACAACCAATGTTAAACCAGGAACCAAATACGAAGTTTGTCGAGCACGGGTATAAATCTCTTCTAGGTCATACTCTGCATCTTTAAGGAAGATTTGCTTGTCTGACCACCATTTGACTCTAGTGCCGGTTACCTTTGATGAAATCTTTCCAATTACACGTAAGCCGGATTGCGATTCAAATGAAGCATTAGGTCCATCGCCATCAAATACTCCAGCAACACCACGTTTGAATGACATCCAATAAATCTTGCCATCGCGATCTACCTCAACATCAAGACGAGATGACAACGCGTTAACAACTGAAGCGCCAACACCATGTAGACCACCGGTGGCTGCATAAGAGCCCCCTCCAAACTTTCCACCTGCGTGCAGTTTGGTCATTACAACCTCAACGCCGGTTAACCCAGTCTTTGGCTCCTTATCAACAGGAATTCCACGACCATCATCATGCACCTCAACTGAGCCATCTTTTTCTAGGTTTATCTCAATCTTTTTGCAATGACCAGCTAGCGATTCATCAACCGCGTTATCAATAATCTCCCATAAGCAGTGCATCAATCCGCGACCATCGGTCGAACCGATATACATTCCGGGACGCTTACGGACCGCATCTAGACCCTCCAGAACGGAGAGATCTTTTGCGGAGTAAGAGGTTTCTACGCTGCGATTATCTTTGTCAGCCACGATGCGCAAGGGTATCTATCACCCTCAAAGCAGAGCGGATTACGCGCCGAAGAGGCTGAGAATTTGTAGATAAATTCACAGAATTAGGCGAGAAATGTAAAAAAGTATCGTTTTCACCTGCGGGGAATAAGTAAGAGGTGGTTTGATGTTCCACTGTAAGCATCTGTACTAGGTAGGAAAGGTAGGCTCCAAATGACCGAGAATGTAGTACTCGACTCCACGCCCCTTAACGCCCTTGACCGCTGTGACCGTTGTGGCGCACAGGCTTATGTTCGTGCCGTTATGGCAAATGGATTTGAATTACTTTTCTGTGGTCATCACGCCAAGAAATATCAAGAGGGCCTAGCAAATGCCGCAACCCGAATTGATGATGAAACCGCTCGTCTCAGCGAAGGATCAACGGCGCTATAAGTTTTGAGACCACACTTGGTCTATTTGTTAGCGCTTCTTCTCGATCTGCAACGCCGCTCAATTTAACTAAGCTGTTGACCGCTATATATCGCAGAGGCTCCGGTTCCCAATTACGAATCTTTCGATTCACGAAATGCAGGTTTGTTAACTCACTTGAATTACCAACAACTAAATTAGCCATGATTTTTGCTGCTAGAAAACTCATGGTTACACCATCACCGGCATAGCCTCCAAGACGGCCAAAGCCAGTTTTTATGTCAAATTGAATGTAAGGCTCCCAATCACGGGTAATAGCCACCGCTCCGCCCCAAGCATGGGTAAAGGAAACATTCTCCAACTGCGGAAACCATTTTCTTGCTAATTGACGGATGTTTTGATGAACCGTGTTTGTGTACTCCTTGCCCTCCATTAAACGAGAGCTAAATGGATAAGTTGCGCCCCTTCCTCCTATCGCTAGTCGATTATCAGCGGTGCGCTGGGCATAATTAATTAGATGAGAACCTTCCGCAAATGTGAACCGCCCTTTTACCCCTATTTCATCCCAAAAATCTGCAGGTAAGGGCTCAGTAGCAACCATTTGGGAATACAGCGGAATGAACTCCCGTCCCGCGGCTCCATATACCTCGGTGGCCTGAATAACCACATTAGCTCTAACGCTTTGGCTATTTACCAATACTCCGCTCGGGATAGGAGTGGCAAATGAGTTCTCAAATAAATCAACTTTTCTAGATTTCAAGTACTCGAAAATTCCTTGCAGCAATCCCATCGGATTTACCGTTGCACACTCAGGGTTGAATAGACCACCTCGGGCATCACTTACCCTGATTAAGTGAGAGAGCTCTTCCGCACTTTTCCAAATATGAAATTCATCTGCACTCTTGCTCAAACGTTTTTCTTGCGCTGAGTTTCTGGCAAACGTCACTGTGCCGGATTTAGTGAAATGAGATTGTGGGGCAAAACGCTGGGCAAAACTGCCAATCTCATCAATGGATGAAATCAGAGCATTAAATAGTGAATTGGTGCGATATAAGCCATGACGTTTAATCAACCTAGAACGAGTGACTGGGTAATCAGATGAGGCCCAACCACCATTTCTACCGCTGGCACCAAATCCAAAAACCTTAGCTTCAAATACCGCAATCTTTAAATTTGAATTGAGATTAATTAAATGAAAGGCAGACCATAGCCCGGAAAACCCACCACCAATGATGACAACATCGTATGAATCTGCAAACTGCGATTTAGATTCAAAACACTCTGCGGTGGCAGCCCAGAGTGAGTTATTCGGCTTGGAATCCAGCTTCGCGGTGAGAGCCATCGCAGAATGGTTTTTCTTTGGAGTGGCCACAGCGGCAAAGTGAGAAGTTCTCTTTGGTTTCGATGACATTGCCATCGGCATCAACAAAATCTGCAGCTCCAGTTACTCGAACTGAACCATTTGGCTTTACGAAAATCTTTACACGATCGGACATTAATAACTCCTAATCTAAGTAATCGCGTAGAACTTGAGAACGTGATGGGTGACGCAGTTTGGACATGGTCTTTGATTCGATTTGGCGGATACGTTCGCGGGTAACACCGTATACCTTGCCGATTTCATCAAGAGTCTTTGGTTGCCCATCGGTTAGACCAAAACGCATCGCAACTACCCCGGCCTCACGCTCTGACAAGGTGTCTAGAACTGAGTGAAGCTGCTCTTGAAGCAAGGTGAAGGAGACCGCATCTGCTGGAACAATCGCTTCAGAGTCTTCAATCAAATCACCGAACTCTGAATCTCCTTCTTCACCAAGTGGGGTGTGAAGTGAGATTGGCTCGCGACCATACTTTTGAACCTCAACAACCTTTTCTGGGGTCATATCAAGTTCTTTTGCTAACTCTTCTGGGGTTGGTTCGCGCCCTAAATCCTGCAACATCTGGCGTTGCACACGAGCTAATTTGTTGATGACCTCAACCATGTGCACTGGAATACGGATTGTTCTTGCCTGGTCAGCCATAGCGCGGGTAATCGCTTGGCGAATCCACCAGGTCGCATATGTAGAGAACTTGTAACCCTTTGTGTAATCAAACTTTTCTACGGCGCGGATGAGACCGAGATTTCCTTCCTGGATTAGATCCAAGAACAACATACCGCGGCCGGTATAGCGCTTTGCTAGTGAAACAACCAGACGCAAGTTAGCCTCTAAAAGATGGTTCTTGGCGCGCTTCCCATCTTCTGCAATCCACTCTAATTCGCGCTTGAGAGAGCGATCTAGTTTTTCACTAGAGTTCAACCGCTCTTCAGCAAATAATCCCGCCTCGATTCGCATCGCAAGCTCAACCTCAAGCTCTGCATTTAGCAGCGCAACGCGACCAATCTGCTTTAAATAATCTTTAACTGGATCTGCGGTTGCACCAGCGGTAAGAACTGTTTGTGGTGGTGCGTCATCCTCTTCCGAATCCTTAAGGGTGAACTCGCCCTCTTCCTGCTTTGCCTCTTCATTTAAGTTAACAACACGAACATCTGATTGTGGCTCTGCCACCTCTTCGCCGGTTTCTGCAGCAAGTTTCTCTAGATCCTCTAACTCAACCTCTTCGAGTTCAACATCTTCGCCATCAATCTTCTCTACAAGTTTTTTGCCTGATGACTTTGTTGTAGCCGATAATTCTGAAGTTTGCGCTTCTCCTGCTGCCTGAGCCGCAGCAGCGGCCTTCATCGCCTCTAACTCAGCTTTGGTTGGGAATCTACGCGGACCTTTTTTCTCAACTGGTGCAGCGGCTTGTGCTTCCCTTGCCGCCTTCATCGCCTCTAGTTCGGCTTTAGTTGGGAATCTACGTGGACCTTTTTTCTCAACTGGTGCACTCTTCTTTACTGGTTTTTTGGCTAGTGCCGCTTTAGCAACCTTCTTAGGTGCGGATTTCTTCGCACTTGTTGCAGCGCTCTTTTTCTTTGGAGCGTTTTTGGGCGCACGAGATACAGCCACGAAATAGTCCTTTGTTAATTTCTGACGAATTGTCAGAGCTACTTGCCAGCCATTTGGGGAGTTTGGCTATGGCTATATTATAAATTGTCCACAGGCCGAAATGCACATTTAAAGAGTTATAGACGGCTGGCGTGGGCTAAATCCAAGCTCTCTCTGATGATTTGTCCGACGGTCTCAACCTCAATTAGGAAGCCATCGTGACCGAAGGGCGAGGAGATCTGCTTCAAAGGTGCTGCGGTCGGGCTCAAATCCACTATCTCCTGCTGAAGCCGGGGTGGAAAGAGTCGATCGGTATCAATTGAAGCTACCACTACTGGAACCTTGGTTTGAGCCAGCGCAGCGGCTACCCCGCCTCTACCCCGGCCAATATCGTGAGAGTTCATCGCCTCAGTTAGAGCAATGTAGGTATTAGCGTCAAATCTCTTTTGCAGCTTTAGAGCCTGATGATCCAGGTAAGAGGCCACCGCATAGCGACCGGTGTCATCGCCCTGCATATCCCGGCCAAAACGCATATCCATTTCATACTCGGTGCGATAGGTCAGATGAGCGATC